>Ga0181537_10000068_pt1 | contig 84330 bp, 62 predicted proteins | sample PEATcosm2014_Bin_39_FD_119765 | JGI IMG/M metagenome (GOLD analysis project Ga0181537, IMG submission 119765) | Peatland microbial communities from MTU Mesocosm Facility, Houghton, MI, USA - PEATcosm2014_Bin23_10_metaG | ecosystem: Environmental > Terrestrial > Soil > Wetlands > Peat | place... | reverse complement strand
GAGGTGGCTTTCGCGCCAGTCACGGCGGACACATTGCCGCGCGCCTCGCAGCTCACCTTGCGCACGAACCAGATGAACACTACGCTGCGGCGCTATCAAGAGCCTGACCTGAAGGCGGCCCTGGCAAATCAGGATCTGGAAGGCTTCACGGTGACGGTTGCAGACCGCTTTGGCAGTTACGGTCTGGTGGGCCTTGTGCTGTACCGGCTCGAAGCCGAATCTCTGGTTGTCACCGGGCTGCTCTTGAGCTGCCGCGCCCTGGGCCGCGGCGTGGAGCACCGCATGCTTGCGTATGCCGCCGGGATTGCCATTAGACAGGGCAGGCCGCAAGTGGTGGTGGAGTTTGTCCCCGGGCCGCGCAATCAGCCCGCCCGTGAATTTCTAGCCAGCCTGCCCGGCGCGGCGCTGGGGAATGCTGTTCACGCCACTGTGAGCGTTGCCGCCGAGGCGCTGGAACCCCTGGTCTATGTCCCTAGTTCAGCGCAGCCTGGCCAACTATCCGATGCCGCTGCGGAACCCCCACTCCCCACGGAGATTCCCACTCGAACCATTCGGGGCTTCGATTACGAACGCATTGCGCGCGATTATCAAACGGCCGCGCAGATTGGCGCCGCGGTTTCGCTCCGCCGGCAGGAACGGGCTCGGCTGGCGAGCGCCGTTTCGGCTCCTCCCGCAACACCGCTCGAACAGCAGCTTGCTGCGATTTGGCGCGACCTGCTGGGTGTTTCCAACGTGGGTGTTGACGACGACTTCTTCGATCTCGGCGGGCATTCGCTCCTGGCTGTCCAACTGCTCTCTCGCATTCATCAGGACCTGGGCGTCGAACTCCCCGACTCTGTGATTTACGGCGAGAAGCTCAGGATTCGAAGCCTGGCGCGGACGATCGAACTGCGGCAGTTAGGCGTGGCGCACCAGGAGGACTACCAGCGGCTGCTCGCCGAAATCGAAGCGCTGTCGGATGAAGAAGTCGCGCTTCTGCTCGCAGGAGAGGAATCCGGGGAAGATCCTGGGCGCCTACGTGCCTGACGCGAAACCTGATGGGTGCGCGGCGTAAGAGTGGAAAGGCGCGCTAATTAGCCCGACGGGCGAAAGAATTTAGCCTACGGCGTGAGCCGTGTGAAAAACGAGCGCGAGAAATGAGCCCCGCAGCGGGCGAAAGAGCCTCCCCTGGTGCGCACATTGCCCGTCTGCGTTCTCTTTCGCCCCGTTTCCGGGGCTGGCCGACTAGATATCCGTTACCCATTGCTTACGCAATGGGCTATTATCTGACGCCCCTATCGGGGCTCTGCCGCTTGTCTAGCCGGATTAGATAGTACGCTCAGAAACCGGCTCCTCTCAGGAAAAAGGACGATGCCGCAACTTTGAGTCCCGTACATACAAACGTGGTTTGAGCGTAGCCGGTGCGGGCGCATCCGCGATACAGTATTGGCGATATGCCTATCCAATTCTTGTCGTGCTCCACCCGGTTTCGACTCGCAGTGTTTGGAGCCTCCCTGGCGGTCGCCCTGTCTTCTCCGCTGCTGGCTCTGGATAACGGCTTGGCCCGTACCCCGCCCATGGGCTGGAACAGTTGGAACAAATTCGCCTGCAATGTGAGTGAGGACCTCATCAAGGGCGCCGCGGATGCCGTGGTGAGCTCGGGCATGAAGGACGCCGGTTATCAGTACGTCGTGATTGACGACTGCTGGCAAGTGTCACGCGACGAGAACGGCAACATCATCGCCGACGCGAAGCGATTCCCGAACGGGATCAAAGCGGTTGCCGATTATGTTCATTCGAAGGGTCTGAAATTCGGCATTTACTCGGATGCGGGCACGGGTACGTGCCAGAACCGGCCTGGGGGGCGCGGGTATGAGTTCCAGGATGCCAGGCAGTACGCGGCGTGGGGCGTGGATTACCTCAAGTACGACTGGTGCAATCACTCGACACAGGATTCGGCGTCGTCTTACGAAATCATGCGCGATGCGCTGGCCAAGTCCGGCCGCCCTATTGTGTTTAGCATTTGCGAATGGGGCTCCACCAAACCGTGGCTGTGGGCCGGGAGCATCGGCAATCTATGGCGCGCCACCGGCGACATCCAGGATCACTGGACGGGCCACGAGAAATGGGGCGGGTTGGGCCTGGTAGAAATCATAGACCTCATGAACGGCATTGAATCATACAGTGGACCGGGACATTGGAACGATCCGGACATGCTCGAGGTGGGTAATGGCGGCATGACCACCACCGAGTACCGCACTCACTTCAGCATGTGGTGCATCTTCGCGGCGCCCCTGATGGCCGGCAACGACCTGGCCAGCATGTCGCCGGAGATTCGGGACATTCTGACCAACAAGGAGGCCATCGCTATTAACCAGGATCCGCTCGGACAGCAAGGCCGTCGCGTCCACGAGGAGGGCGACTTGCAGGTCTATTCGAAGGAGCTGGCCGACGGCTCGCGGGCTGTGATTCTGCTAAACCGCGGCGCCAGCGAACATGAGATGTCCGTGCGATGGACCGACATCGGCTATCCGGCGAGCCTGAAGGTAGCGGTTCGCGACTTGTGGAAGCACTCGAATCTGGGCACGTTCTCAGGAACCTACTCGAGCGTAGTTCCGAGCCACGGAGTGGTTTTTCTTAAAATCGCGCCCTAGAGGCCAAGCGCACAGCGAACGATCTGGCAGGAGTTGAGCAGAGGCTTTCCGGACGTAGACCTACTGTGCGGATTCGGTACAGTGAGCTATTTAGGCTGCGTGGGAAACTTGAGGGGGAACTGAAGAACCCTTTCGGGCGCCAGGGAGGTGTTGCTTCAGGGGTCTTTCTGTGAGGTTAGTCTCGCTTTGGTGGGAGTTGCCTCCCTGGCTTGATTCCAATATTAGAATATGAGATTTCGAAACGCAAGGGAATTCGCTACCAAAAACGAAAGTTTTTTGTGAATGAGCGTAAAGAAAAGCCTCCAGAACGGCGATTTAATGAACATAACTGTATTAGGGTCAACAGGTTCCATCGGCACCAGCACCCTTGATGTGGTTCGACAGCACTCGCAAAAGTTCAGAGTCTTCGCGCTGGTCGCGGGGAAGAACTTGCCTCTCCTCGTATCCCAAATTCTGGAATTTCGCCCTCGGATGGCTGCCGTCGCCCATGCTGCGTACCTAGACGAGCTGGCGCGCCTGCTGAAAGACTCCGGGTTACCGCAGTCGGAATGGCCGATTTTGAGCGCCGGCTCCCAAGCGCGGGTGGTGGCGGCAACTGAAGGGGAAGTCGACTTCGTCATGTCGGCGATTGTCGGCGTGGCGGGCCTGGAGGCCACCTACCAGGCCATTTTGAAGAAAAAGCGGGTAGGCTTGGCGAACAAGGAGACGCTGGTCGCCAGCGGCGAGCTGGTGATGGATGCCGTCCGCCGGTCGGGGACTGAGCTTTTGCCGGTGGATAGCGAACACAATGGCGCGCATCAGTGCTTTCGCGCCGGGCGCCGTAGCGAAGTGACACGCCTGATCCTGACGGCCTCCGGGGGACCCTTTCGGGAAACAGCGAGGGAGAGCTTGGTCGATGTCACGCCCAAGCAGGCCTTGAACCATCCTACTTGGAAGATGGGTCAACGCATTACCATTGACTCCGCAACGCTTATGAATAAAGGATTCGAGGTGATCGAAGCCTGCTGGCTGTTCGATCTGTCCACCGAGCAGGTGGAGGTGGTGATTCATCCGCAATCCTCGATTCACGCGATGGTGGAGTATAGCGATGGCAGCGTGATCGCCCAGGTCTCCGCCACGGATATGCGGATGCCGATACAATACGCCATGACCTATCCGGACCGCGACAAGGCCCCGGCTGGGCGTGTGGATTGGAGCCAGCCGCGAAGTTGGAACTTCTTTCCGCCCGATTTTGAGCGCTTTCCTCTGCTGCGGCTCGCTTATGAGGCCCAGAACCTGGGCGGCTCTTCTACTTGTACACTAAATGCGGCCGACGAAATTGCCGTCGAAGCCTTCCTGGAAGGCCGGATTGGGTTCTTGTCGATCGGGGAAGTAGTGGAAGAGGCTCTGGCGCGAGTGGCGAAGCGTACTCCGGCAAGCATTGAAGAGGTGATCGCCGTTGACCTGGAGACGCGGGTAGTGGCCCGGCAGATCATTGCGTCCGGGAGGCGCATTGCGGTAACGGTACCCGGGGCGGTCGACCAGAATTAGCCGTACCCCTACCCCTATTTACTCGGGTGGGATTCCCAGTCGCGGGGTTCTCGTTAGATAATGAATGAGCCGTTCCCGGGTGTTTGAGCGTCCTACAGAGGGAGCGGATATTCACGCGGCAGGCTCCAGGCGGAGGTCCGTGATTCCGGTTCCAGCAGCTACTGGAACAGCGGGAAGGGAGAGCAACGTTTGTTGGAAACAGTGTTTTGGGTCCTGGTGTTGCTGGGGGTCATGATCCTCATTCATGAGCTCGGGCACTATTGGGCCGCGTTAGCGTGCGGGATCAAGGTTGAAACGTTTAGCTTTGGTTTTGGCCCGCGACTGTTCGGCTTCCGCCGCGGCCAAACCGATTTTCGAATTTCGGCGATACCGTTCGGCGGATATGTTCGCATGTTGGGCGAGCAAGCCGGCGATGAGCATGCGGTGGATCCGCGGAGTTTCCAGGCGAAGCCCCGCTGGCAGCGCGCCATTGTGATCTTTGCCGGGCCATTGATGAATGTGGTGCTGGCTGTGGGCATTGGCACAGGCCTCTTCATGCACGCCTACCCCAAGTACATCGACTCCACCAATCCGGTGATCGGCAAAATCCAGCCCGGAACCCCAGCGGAGCAATCCGGACTTCAGGTGGGTGACCGGATTCTGCAGATCGGAAATCAGAAGAGCCCCAGCTGGATGGACGTGCAGACCACCGAAGCGCTCAGTGGCGGGCAGGCCTTCAACGTCGTGGTGGAGCGCAAGGGGGCAAAGCGCAGCTTTCAGGTAACGCCGCTCACGGATCCCAAAACTGGGGCAGGGTTGGCCGGATGGTTTCTCGAACCCGGCGTTGTGATTGCCGAGGTGGCTCCGAACATGGCGGCGGCGGCGGCCGGATTGCGGCCCGGCGATTTGCTGCTTACCGTAGCCGGGCAGCCGGTGACCTCTCTCGATGGCGTGCAGAAGATCATTTCCCAGGCAAACGGGACGCCTGTGGAAGTAGCCTTCATGCGCGACGGCGCGTTTCAGAAGGTCTCTGTTACACCCGTTGCCACCTCTGCTACCGGCGGCCAGGCGCGCATCGGCATTCTCTTCGGCTACGAAGTGGTGAAGCTTCCATTCCCGGCGGCTGTGGCCGAATCCGTTCGCTGGAACGCGCAGCGTGCAACGCTGCTCTACCAGGTACTCGACAGCATCGTCGAGCGGCGCATCTCGGCGCGCACTCTGGACGGGCCGATCGGCATTGCGCGCAGGTCAAAAGAGGCAGCGCACGAAGGCGCCGTCAGTTTCTTTGACTTGATGGCTATGGTCAGCCTCAACCTGGCCGTTTTCAACCTGCTTCCCATACCGCTGCTCGATGGCGGCGTGCTGCTGCTCTTGTTTATCGAGATGCTGATTCGCCGCGACATGAGCTTGCAGGTGAAGGAAGCGGTATTCAAGCTTGGATTTGTGTTCCTGATGATGATCGTCGTGTTTGTGATTTACAACGACATCAGTAAGCTGTTCACGAATGGCTAGGGCAGTTGAAAGCAAGCCCCATGCGTGAGCTTGGGGCTGCCGGCGGTTAACCGAAATAGCCCCAAGCTGACGCATGGGGCTAACCCTGAAGCCTGCCGTCCCGAATGGATACCGTACGGTCGGCGAAAGCTGCCGCTTCGGGATTGTGCGTAATCATAAGGATGGTCTGCCCCACCGTCTGGTTTACCTTGCGCAGCAAGCCGAGCACCGCGTTCGAATTCTCGGTGTCGAGATTTCCAGTAGGCTCATCAGCGAGCAGTATGGCGGGATGATTCACCAGCGCTCGAGCAATGGCAACGCGCTGCTGTTCGCCGCCGGAAAGCGCCCGGGGCTTGTGGTGCAAGCGGCCGCGAATGCCCAACAACTCGAGCACTTCGACGAACGCCGGATCGCGCGGACCTTCGCGCCCGGCAAAATAGCGCGCCACTTCGATATTGTCATCCGCGGTCAAGGTGGGCAGCAGATTGTACTTCTGGAAAACGAAGCCGATCTTCTGCTGCCGCAGCAGGGTGCGTCCGGAGTCGGACATCTGGCGCAGGTTCTCGCCGTCAATCCATATCTCGCCGTCGGTTGGCGCAAGCAGCCCGCCGAGGATGTGGAACAGCGTCGACTTTCCCGATCCGGAGGGCCCGACCATTGCGAGGAACTCGCCCCGTCCAACAGCGAGGTCGACGCCGCGCAGGGCCTGCACGTCTACCTCGCCTAAGCGGTATATCTTTCGCAGATTGCGCACGCGGATGATCGGCTCGGCCGTCGCTGGAGTGCCCGGGCTATTCATAGGCCAGCGCCTCAATCGCATCCTGGCGTGCCGCTTTCAACCCCGGATAGATCGCGCCGAGCAGCGCGCCGGTTACCGCGATGAGACTCGCATATCCCCACCAATCCGGCACCTGAACCACTTGCAACGACGCCGGTACAAGGGTCATGATCAGCGCTTGCGCTCCGAACGACATCACAATGCCGAGCAGCGAACCGGCGGCGGCGAGCAAGACGGTCTCGCGAATCAACAGATTCAGAATCGTGCGCGGCCGCGCGCCGAGCGCCTTCATGATGCCGATCTCCCGCGTCCGCTCGATCACCGCTGTGTACATCGACAGGAATACGACCAGGAAGCCGACGAAGATCGCGAGCACGTTGACGACCCAAATGAAGCTTTTCAGCACAGGGATGTTATTGATGCTGTATTGAGAAACAAACGCCTCCATGGACACGGCCTGCAGATTACCCTGCATCGCCTCGTTCAACTGGTCGACGGCTTGTGGCGTATACGCGGGATCGTCCAGCTTCACGAAGATCTGTGTGATTCGCGGCGGATCGGAGTTGCCGCTCAGCCTCTGCAGCGTGCGCAGCGGCACCACCAATCTACCCAAACGGCCGCTTTCGACGATGCCCGACACCTGCCACAGGTGGTTGATCAGTTTCAGTTTGTCGCCCACATGCACGTTGTTCTGGCGTGCATAGTAATCGTCTACGATGAGATCGTCTGGGCCGCGAAACGGACCGCCTTTGATGAACTTGAACCCACCATTGAACCTGGTGAACTCGGCCAGATCGAGGCCGCTCACGGGCGTCAGCAGCATGGCCGGCACAAACAAAACGCCCACCGCCTGCTTTACGTGCGGCTGCTTGGCCACTAACGGCAGGAACTTCTCGGATACCGGCGCAGAGGTGAAACTGAGCGGTGTCGAAGAACCCGGTTTCAGAAAGATGTCGGCGCCCAAGGCGCGCGTGCGGGTGGCCTGGTCCTGGAGCATGCCACGGCTCAAACCGAGCAAAGTCAGAATAGACGTGACTTGAACGCCAATGATGAGTGCGCTGAGCAGTGTCCGCACCCAGCGGGATTTCAGGTTTTCAATGACGATCTTGTTGATCAACGTGAGTAGACCGGAAGCGTGGCAGGAGGCGAGCGGCTGCTCTCTCCAAAGTATAGCGGGCGGCCTTTAGGCAAGCGGTTCGAGGGTGCGCCTGAGGCTGGAAGGAAGTTGCGTGTTTCGCGCCACCGCGGCCGCATGGGATAATCCGGTCAGGCGGAAGATCCGGTTTGACGGCATTCTCTCACCCAGGAACTTCTCAAGTAGATGCGGTCGTCCGAGCTGCGCACCGACGTTCAGCGCTGGTTCTGGGCGCCGAACAACTTGCTATCACGCTCGCATTGCTTTTTGCGGGCGTGAGTCTGCTGTTGATCGCCGGCACCCAGATACTCGACGCGCGCTGGCTGCTTCTTTTGATCGGCGCGGGCCTCGTTGCGGGTGTTGTACGCTTCCGCAGGCGCCAGACGAGCGCCTATCGGATCGCGCAACTGGTTGACGCGCGCCTCGGCCTCCACGATGCCTTGTCCACCGCATGGTTTTTTGCTCACGAAGCCTCCCGTGTGGGTGGGGCCGCCGCCAGCACGCCCGCGGATGTAGTCGCCGAACAACGCCGGCAGGCTGAAGGCGTTGCTGCGACTGTGGATCCGGCTCCGGCGATTCCCGTGACGGGCCGGCGCGCATGGGCCGCGACCGCCGCGCTGGGGCTTGTGGCGTGCAGTCTTTTCGGCGCGCGATATTTCGTGGTCCATTCTCTCGATTTGAGCCGCTCCCTGATTCCATTTCGCTGGGAGGCCGTGGTTGAAGCGCTCGAACAGAGGCTACCGTTCGTCAACCCCAAGCCACTGTCCGATCCGGGAATCGACGCGCAGACCGGGACGCTGGAGGCTCAGGCCGAGGGCGAAGATCCGCGTCTGAATGATGCCCTGGGAATCAAGAACCCTTACGGTCAGGAAAACGCAGGCGAGCCGGGCGACACAAAGGACCCGTCTTCACGCCTCGATCCGGCGAGCCGCAACTCGCCGCAGGCCTCGGGCGAAGGCGCAGACAGCGCACCGCCGCAGACCGCGCCGGGCGAGCCTACGCCCAATGCCCCGCCCCCTGGCAACCAGCCCCCTGGCAGCCAGCAGAAGAACGGGCAGCAAACGCAGCCGGCTCCCGGCCTGATGGACAAGATGAAGGATGCGATGTCGAGCCTGGTCGCGAAAATGAAGTCCTCGTCGCAGCGCGGCGCCGACAATCAAAAACAGAACAACTCCGAGGACGAGACCAAGAGCGCCGGCGCACAGAAAGAACAGGCGGAAAGCTCGCAAAAAGGTCAGCAAACCCAGCAGGGCAACCAGGAGAGCGGCGCGCAGAGCGAAGAACAGAGCCGCACCGGGGAGCGCGCTCAGAACGTTCAGGGCCGCAACTCCGACAAGTCGTCGGATAACGGCAATGAGTCGCATTCCGGCGTTGGACACCAGGACGGAATGAAAGATCTCAAGGAAGCTGAACAGCAGCGGGCCATGGGCAAGCTGGCGGAGATCATAGGTAAACGGTCGGCCAATCTGACAGGCGAAGTAATGGTGGAAGTGCCGAGCGGCAAGCAGCAGTTACGGACTCAGTACTCGCAGAAGAACGGCAAACATGCCGACCTCGGCGGCGAGATCAATCGCGACCAGGTGCCCCTGGTGGATCAGTCATACGTGCGCGAGTACATGGAGCAAGTGCACAAGCAACCCAAGGGCGTCAACTGACCCAGCCCCATGCGTGAGCTTGGGGCTATTTTCGGAAGCCGAGCCAAGCCAGACAGCTTTTAGGCCGCGATCCCTACTGAAGATCTAACGTCGCTTTCCCTTGCGGCCCGGAATACTCGAGTTTGATCGATTTAATCTTCTTCAGCTTGCCCTCCCATGCATAGAAGAGCAGTCCGGCGACCGGCGTCGTATGTTGGCCTGGATCGAGCCCGACCCTGCGTATCGCCTCGGCCGGATCCACCGGCTCCTGTTGCACGCTCCCGCGCGACGGGTCCGTATCCACTCTCGGAAAACGCACCGGGTTGTCTGCCGGATCGGTATCGCCCGGAAATCTCGGAGTCACGGGAGGCTGGCCCGTGCTGGCCGTTACGCCCCCTACGCCGCCCTCCGCTTCGAGATGCGGCCGCTCCTGGAACGTCGGGTTTTTCAAGGCCAGAGAAACCAGGTTTGGCGGCTGCGGAGTCAACGTGCTTCCATTCACCGTTAGTAGGAATTGAGCCGGATCCACATCGACTTTCTTGCCTGTCGGGCCGAAGAGCGCCACTTCCACCACCACATAACGCGGCGTCTCATAGGTGGCGCTGCCGGCGTTGACGAAGTGGCCGTGAAAATCGGCGCCAATCCATGTTGATGATCCGGATGTTGATGATCCGGATGTTGATGATCCCGGTGTAGATGATCCCAATTTCACATGCGCGGTGTATTGCGCCGGGAAATCCCGCGGTTTGGTTCCTTGCGCTGGCAGCACCGCGGCAGCGGCAAGCAAGCTGAGAAAAAGGCGCCGCATGGAACCCACCCCCTCCAGAATCAGCGTTTATCGCGATTACTCAAAATGCCGGCCGCCAGGTAGTCGACCACCGTGGCTTCATTTCGCGACGTCTCGATGTAGGCATCGTGCAGTAATTGATCCTTCAAATTGAAGAGCTGCGCGCGAATGTTTTCCTGAACCCGCGGATCGGTCAGCGCGCGCTGCCCGGCCGGCTCTTTCGCAATCATCTTGAGCAGGCGATATCCATCATGCGTGCGAATCGGTCCGGACACTTGGCCGGTGGTCATCGACATGAGGGCCTTGCGAAGTTCCGGGTCCGCCTTATCCAACTGCGATTCCGGCACGAAGCCGACATCGCCGCCGCTGGCGGCCCTGGGATCCTCTGAAAAGTTCTGCGCCAGCGTGGAGAAGTCAACGCCTTGATTCAAGCGCATGGCGATCATATCGATCTTCTTTTTCGCTTCCACATCTCCCTGGGCCTTGGTGTTCATCAGGTTATGCACATTAGGGTCCGGACTCGGCGTGACCAGAATCTCGGCAAAGTGCAACTGCGGCTCCGGATAATTGAAGCTCGATTTGTTGGCATTGTAAAACGCCTCCACGTCGGCGTCGGAAATCGAAATATGCGAGCCAATCTCCCGGTTGAACAGCTTTTGAATGCTCAGCTCCTTCCGCAACTGCGCTTTCAGGTCGGACTCGCTCATTTTGCGTTCTTTTAACCGGCGCTGAAACTCCGCATCTGAGTACGGAGCTTTCATCTCGTTGAACTTCGCTTCCACGTCGGCATCCACCGCCAGCAGGCCCGCTTTCTCCGCCCGCTGCAGCAGGATCTCCTTGTCGATCAGCGCCCGCAGCACCTCGAGCTTCAGCGCCATCAACTGGTCGGCTGGCTGGTTCGACGAGGCATCCGGGAGCTGGGTCGCCAGGCCTTGATCCAGCTCCTTGTAGGTAATTGCTCTGCCATTCACCGTGGCCGCCACGTCGCTCGACACAGCGGGTTTGCAACCGGCCTGCGCCAGCCATAAGATAGCCAGCACGGTGGCGCCCGCCGCCACCCGGCCGCTCGCGGCATACCCTGAAGCCGGATAATGGCAGCCCGCGCGGACTACGGGCGCGCCTCCTGATCGGCCATGAAGGTCCATGCTTCGATTCCTGATGAGTACAGACGCGCGCCGGAGGTTCATCGGTTCAGGCTTTCGCTTTCTTGATTTGATCTATAAGGGCCGGCGCCACTTGGAACAGATCGCCCACAACGCCATAATCGGCTATTTCAAAGATAGGCGCGCCGGCGTCAGAGTTGATGGCCACTATGGTTTTTGCGCCTTTCATGCCCACCAGGTGCTGGATCGCCCCGGAAATGCCCATGGCAAGATACAGCTTCGGCGCCACCGTCTGGCCCGAGCTGCCCACCTGGCGCTCCATCGGCAGCCAGCCGTTGTCGCAGATGGGGCGCGAGGCCGCCAGTTCCGCTCCCATGGCTCGCGCCAGTTGCTCTGCCAGCGCCAGGTTGTCCCTTTCCTTGATGCCCCGGCCCACCGCCACAATCCGCTCTGCCGAAGAAAGGTCCACCGACCGTTGTGACTCGCGAAATGGCTCCTCGGGCTCGCCGCGAATCGCGGCAGCGTCCAGTTGAACGGCGAAAGCCGCTACTTCACCGGCTGCCTCGCCGGGTGCAGCCGCCCGAAACGCGCCCGCTTGCAGGGACGCAAACTGCAGGCCTTCCGAAGGAGCGCAAATATCGGCATTCCATTTGCCCTGAAACAACTGGCGGACAAAACAGATCTCTCCAGCTTCGATCCGAGCATCCACCACGTCGCTGATCAGGCAGCATCCAAAACGCGTGGCGAGTTTCGGCGCCCAGTCTCGCGCCTGGTAGGTATGCGGGAACAGCACCAGCTCCGGTTTGGTTGCCCGAATCAGCTGCTCGGCCGCCTGCGTATAGCCGTCGGCGGTATATTGAGCCAGCAGCGGGTGGTCTACCGCATACGCCTTCGCCACGCCGTACCGCGCCGCTTGCTGCGGAAGGTCCCCCAAACCGTCGCCCAGTATCGCGGCTTCCAGAGGCACGCCGAGCGCTCCCGACAGGCGCGCCGCTCCGCCCAGCGTCTCAAACCCCATCCGGTTCAATACGCCGCCACGCTGCTCGAGGATCGCGAGCACGCTCATAGCACCCTCGCTTCGAATCTCAGTTTCTCCACCAGTTGCGCCGCTACCTGTTCCGGAGAGCCGGTGAGCATCTGAATTTGTTTCGTGCGCTGCGGCGGGTACACGCGGCGAATCGGAACCGCCGCTTCGAATTTTGCGCCGCCCGCTGCTGCATCGATCACCTGAACCGGCTTACTCTTCGCTTTCTTGATTCCCATCAGCGTTGCGTAACGCAGTTTCTTGATGCCGGATTGAATGGTCAGCAGCGCCGGCAGCGGCAATGAAACGTGCTGAAACCATCCGTCTTCAAGCTCGCGCTTGACCTTGAGCCCGGCGCCGGTCACTTCCACCTGCATGATGATGCTGGCGTGAGGCAGCCCGAGCAGCTCCGCCAACACCACACCCGTCTGTCCGGAACCCAGATCGTCGGATTGCAAGCCTGTCAGAATCAAGTCCGGTGATTCGCCTTGAATCGCCGAAGCAAGCAGACGCGCGGTCGCCAATGCATCGGGCGCAGCTCCCTCCGGCAGCACAATGTGAATGCCACGGTCAGCCCCCTTGGCAAGCGCTTCGCGAATGGTCGAAGTGGCCCGCTCCGGTCCAGCGCACACCACCACCACTTCGCCGCCCGCCGCATCGCGCACCTGGAGCGCTTCTTCGAGGGCATACGCATCGGGCTCGTTGATCTCAAAATTGAGGTCGGATTCTTCCAGCCATTTCCCGTCGGGGCGCACCCGCAGCACGGAGTCGCGGGCAGGGACTTGCTTAACGCAGACGATGATCTTCATGGAACGTTTCGGAACCTGGGCTTGCGTCGCCAAGCCCCGTCGTTCGCTCGCAAGGCCTTGGCAGGCGACGCCCTTACGTCAAGCCCGCTTCCCCTTCATTCTACGGTGTCGCTCGACTGTCGTCCGGGATCAATGGTCAGATTGGGATTAGAATCAAGCCCGCGACAACTCGCGGCTGAAGACGTCGCCGGGGCAAGTCCAAAGTACCGCAGACTTTATCGCCAGAGTTCACGTCGATAATGGAAGAGACCTTACTTGGAGGACTACACCATAGCGCTCGATATTCCCACTGCCCATCATTTCCCTACGCTAGCCGTCGAAAGCCGTGCGGCAAAACTCCTGCGGGAACTCTTCGAATCGGGCCGCCCGCTCACTTATCTCCGCACTACCGAGGAGCAGAGAGTGGGCTGGGTGCTGCGCGAAGTAGGGCAGCGCCTGCTGCCGGATGAGCGGGTGCCCGTATGGAGCTGGAGTCTGACAGAAGGGCTGCGGCGAGACGATGAAACGGCTGACCCCAGCCTTGGCGCCCCGCGGAACCTGCTCGAATTCATCGCTGAGCACAAGGAAGCGGGCATTTTTCATCTGAAGGACTTTCACGAACCGATGCTCGAGTCGGCGGAGATCAGGCGGCGGCTCCGCGATTTGTACGAGAGTTGCTTCGGTAGAAACCAGTTCCTGGTGATCACCTCGCCGGTGCGGTCCATTCCCGAAGAACTGGAACGAAGCCTCATGTACGTGGAGCTGCGGCCGCCAGACCTGGTCGAACTCCTGGACTTCGCGCGGCAGGAAACGAGCGAGGCGCTTCCGGATGAGGCTACGCTATTTCAGTCGGCGCGCGCATTGCTCGGCTTGACTTTGGATGAAGCGCGTTTTGCGATACGGCGCGCGGCGGCAAAAGACGGGCGCTTAGGTCCGGGGTCGGTGCGGGAACTGCTCGAAGAGAAGAGGCTGCTGGTGAACCGCACTGGTGTGGTGGAGTTCATCGCCGACGGCACTGAGATTGAAGATGTAGGAGGAGTGGAAGGACTCAAGAAGTGGGTGATGGAGCGGCGCAAGCTTTTCCAGATGCGGGATGAGCTGAGCCTCGAGATTGTGCCGAAGGGCATTCTGATGATGGGAATCTCGGGTTGCGGCAAGAGCCTCGCCGTGAAAGCCATCGCGCACTGCTTCGATCTTCCGTTGTACCGGGTGGATATGCCCGAAATTTTCTCCGGGCGTCACGGAAAACCCGAAGGCGCGTTCGTGGCGGCATGCAAGATGATGGAAGACGTTGCGCCGGCGGTGCTTTGGTTCGATGAAATCGAAATGGGGATCACCTCCACCGAATCGAGCGGAGAGCAGGGGCGTATCTTCGCGTTCTTTCTGACCTGGATGCAGGAGAAAACGCGCGGGCTTTTCGTGGCCGCGACAGCGAACCGGGTCGACCTTCTTCCGGCTGAAATGATCCGCAAAGGGCGCTTCGACGAGGTATTCTTCGTCGACCTGCCGACGGACGATGAGCGGCTCGAAATCTTCAGGATTCACCTCAAGCGGCGGGGCGAGGATCCAGCGCGGTTCCGGCTCGAGCAAATGACGGAATTCACGATCGGATGGAACGGCGCCGAGGTTGAGCAATGCGTGGTCTCCGCGCTTACCAAGGCGCGGCTGGCTGAGCGTCCATTGGCGCCGCAGGACCTGGTGAGCGTCGCGGTAGGCATTGTTCCGTTGTCGCGGACGATGAAGGAGCAGATCAACCACATTCGAGGCTGGGCCTTCGAGCGCGCGGTACGCGCGTCACAGCGGCAAGTTGGGCGGTAGGGCGCTATAGGGCGACCATGGACTTCCGCCTTTCGCGCCATGCCGAATGGTAGATGACCCGCCGCGGCATCCCGCTCGCAATGGTTCAGGCTGTAATGGATCGCCCCGAACAGCGACTTGCTGATGAATCCTGCGCCGGCCGTTGGATTCGCCAGTCGCGATTCGCTGATTCGCTAGTTCAACCGTCGCGTCGCATTCAAACAGCACTGCCCGCCTGAGGCGAGCGTATCTTTATAGATTGGCGATGTCCGAGTTTCTTCGTGATCTGCGTTTTGGGGTGCGGCTTCTGGCGAAGAGCCCGGTGTTTGCCATAACCGCGGCGCTGTTGTTAGCCATCGGCATCAGTGCGAATACGTTGATCTTCAGCTTGATCAATGCCCTGTTGCTCCGGCCACTGCCGGTTTCGCATCCGGAGAGTCTGGTCCGGCTGGTTGAGGTGCATCCGAACGATTTCGTCACGTGGGATCTCCCTTACAACTTCTGCAAATCATGGGCTATTAGAGATGCCGATTTCTCCGAGGTGATCTGTCAAGGCGAAGCCGACGTTGCCTTCAGCGACGGGAACTCCACCGAGCGCGTGCGCGTTCACCTGGTCTCGCCGAATTTCTTCTCGTCGCTCGGGGTGCGGGCGCATCTCGGCCGCGTGCTTACGGCAGAAGATGAACGCACGGGGCCGTTGAATGCGGTGCTCAGCTACGCCTTTTGGCAACGGAGATTCCAGGGCGACGCGTCGGTTCTGGGCCGAAAGATCATTTTGGCCGGACATGCGTTCACGATCGTCGGAGTCTCTCCAGAAGAATTCAATGGATTGGCGGTCGATACTAGCCCCGCGGTTCGCGTTCCCGCCGCCGCCGATCGTTTGCTTATCAGGATCGAACCCGAGGCGAGACCGCCTTACGCACAGGTCTTCGGACGATTGAGGAAGGGCGTTCCCTTCGAGCTTGCCAACGCCGACGCCGATCCGCTGCTGCATGCGGCGTACGAAGAGGCAGAAGCTGAAGCCGATGCTGAAGTCGAGGGCCGCGACCCTCAAGCGAAGCACACGCCGCCGGTGAGGAGCGTCATCAAGTCGCGTCTTCGATTGGAGCCAATCGTCAACGGGGTGTCCACCCTTCGCGCGCAATTCTCCCGCAGCCTGGAAGTCCTGATGGCGGGCGTTGCGATGCTGCTGTTGATGGCGTGCGCCAATGTCGCCGGCCTGCTGCTGGCGCGCTCCACCGCACGCTCGCAAGAGATGAGCGTTCGGCTGGCGCTCGGAGCGAGCCCAGGCCGTATTGTTCGGCAACTGCTTACAGAAGGTTTGCTGCTGGCGCTGCTCGGCGGCGCGGGCGGCGTTCTGCTGACGGCCGCACTGCTGCCGGTGCTGGTGCGCGGTCTACCGCCGATTCGCGACCGCGCGGCAGTGCTGCAGCCGCTTGCGGTGCATGTCTCCATCGATTTCCGTGTGCTGGCGTTCGCCGTGGGCGCCGTTGTTCTGACTGCCGTATTATTCGCGTTGTCACCCGCGCTGAGATGTGCGCGGGCTGAAGTGGCAGGCACGCTGAGAAGCGCTCGCAGCACCACGCCGAGCCTTCTGCCCCGCAACCTATTCGTAATGGCGCAGGTGGCCATTTGCACGCTCATTCTGATGGGAGCGGCTCTGCTGGTGGGGACGCTCGATCGTATGCGTTCCATGAATGCGGGCTTCGATCGCGACCGCATCGTGTCATTCACCATCGACCCCGGGCTGGTAGGACGCACGCCGGAACAAAGCCGCATCCTTAGCAAGACGTTGCTCGATAAGGCGGCAGCCCTCGCTGGGGCGCGCGCCGTGGGCATTGCGAATCGCGCAGTCATGCGGGGTACCGGCGTGAAAGCTACCTTTGGGGTGGCCGGATCCCTGATAGGCAGCGCCGACTTCCTGAACAGCAGCCTGAACGGGGTCACTCCGGGGTACTTCGCAACCATGGGCATGCGCTTGCTTGCGGGCCGCGAGTTCGACTGGTTCGACCTCGATGCGACAGGAACGCCGAGAAAAGTGATCGTCAACCAGACCTTCGCGCGAAAGTTCTTTCCGGGCAAGAGCCCTCTTGGCCAGCGATTCGGAGGCGCTGGGCTGAACGGCGTCGCCAGCGGCGAAAACGAAATCGTCGGCGTTGTGACCGACGCAAAATACCGTTCTCTTCGCGAACCGGTTCCACCCACGGTCTACAATCCCACTGTCGATGGATTCAGCGCATTCACCTTGTATGTGCGTACTGAGCAGCCGCCGCAAATAATGATTGCGCCGGTTCGAGAGTTATTGCATACTCTCGATCCGGAACTACCGCTGCTAGAAGTGCAAACGCTGCGCGATGAGGTGGAAGCGTCGCTTTGGCAGGAGCGGCTCCTGGCTTTGCTTTCCACGATCTTCGGTGCGATTGCCGCGCTGCTCGCCAGCATCGGATTGTATGGCGCCCTGGATTATGCAGTGAAATCCCGCACGCGCGAAATCGGAGTGCGGATGGCGTTGGGAGCGCTGCCGCAGCGGATCGTCGGGGTATTCTCCCGCGAAGCGTTCCTGTTGACTGCAAGCGGCCTCACCTTGGGTCTCGGGACATACGCGGCGGCTGCGGCCTGGATACACCGCGTGCTGTACGAGATTCGGCCTTGGGAGCCTGCCGCTATCTTGTGGGTTGTGTTCCTTATCGGGTTGATAGCCACAGTCGCGACTGCGCCGGCGGTGTATCGAGCCTTGCGCATCGATCCGGCGTCAGCTCTGCGCGTGGAATGAGACGCGCCGCGGCACGCTACAACTCCGTAACAGGCACGGTTAAGGAGCCGATCATGCCGGAGCCGGCGTCGCGGACGACAATGCGCAACGTAGCCGCCCGCTGCGACAGGGTAAGCGTCTTATTCAGGGGCACTCCGCTCACCACGAACCTCTTGTACGTCTCGCTCAACATGTTGAGATCGATGCTGTCCTGGGGCCCGTCAAGCTGGTTCCCGCGCGCGTCAAACGGTATCATCAGAACGTCCAGATGACCGGTATAGCGGTCGCCTATTTGCTTGATGACGATCCCGTCGGGCTTAATGTTGAGGACCACCTTAAGCTCGGCTGGGCCAACCGAGCGCGCCGGCGCGCCAGGCGAAGTAAAGGCAGCTTGCGCAATGATTCCCAGTTCGGTTGCTTCCAGCGGACTCCACAAGGCATCATGCAGTTGAACCATCCGCAGTCTGTCGTCGACCGGGTTTAGCGGTAAATCAAGGTAGCCGCTGCGATAGTGCAGGTTTACGTGAGCCCGCTCTACTTCCACCTTGATTTTGTGGAACTCCCGATTGTGCTTCTCGTTTTCCGGATAAAAGCCGAGGGTGTAGGTGAGAGTTGAGTCGGAAACTGCGTCGTGAATGGCCTTGGCCAAATCGTTGGTGTTGTAGTAGGCGCGCCCGCCAGTGCGATGCGCGAGGTCGTCCATGGTTTCGTGAATGCCAGCCAGCCTATCGGAGGCGCGGTTGCCAGACCTCGGAGGGCGGGTACTGGCTCGACCCGAGGATGCGCCAGCGCCAGAGGGGGAGCTGCGGCTGGCGTCGTAGGCAGGCGGTGTCACGAGGCCCCGCGCGTCAATCGGGTAAATAGCCACATTCGCGTCGCTGAGGGCGCGCACGGTAGCGTCTATTTCGTCGATGAAATCGTCTGAAAATTTGCTTTCGTGCTCGTAGCCGAAGAGCGTCGGAAAACCGCCCGACACCCAGATTACGTTCTTGCGGCCGGGAACCTGTGCGAGGTGATTGGCGATGAATTTGAAAACCTCCAGGGTTCCCAGAACGCGGTCGCGCATGAAGAATTCGCGTTCCTGTGCGTTGCCGCCCCCGCGCACCATTTCTGCGAAGTCGCCGTCGTCATGATCCAGAGCGCCCGGTTCCTCATTCTGGGTCACGTTCGTAAGACGTTGCGTGGCAGCGGCTATTTTCCGCTGCAAGTCGGTCATGTCGGCTGTGTAGTCGTGAAGCACCCGAATATGGCCGTTGAAAACATAGACGCCAATGCGATCCTGCTGCTGAACTTCCCCGAGATACTTGAGCAGCTGCTGGCGGGCGTACATGCGGTCAGTCATCTTGGTGTTCACGAGGTCGAACAGAACCACGGTGATGCTATTTATCTGTTGGCCGCGCGCAGCCAGAAGATTGGTGAAAGTGTGAGGCGGAAGCGGCGGATTGGCGGCCGGGACATGACCCGTCGATTCAAGCGAGAAAAAGGCGATCTTTTGGGGACGGCCGTCGGCGGTAACACGGAAGTCGGTGGACTTCAGGCCCTCCGCGGCAGAGCCGTCTTTATCTCGGGCGACAATGCTCACTTGCACGAGACGAGTCGTGGATTGGATGACGGGAGGCGCGACGCCGGGCGGCGGCGAGGATTGGTCAGCGGGAGTTTGCGACGAAACGGGAGAGGCCGTAAAAGCCAGCGGCAGCATCACGAGGGCTGCTCGCATCAGACATGTCATTGAGCTCATTAACAATCTGGACGAGAAAACGTTCATTTTAATTACACATATCTTGACGCCACAAACGCCAGCGGCCCGCCCTGAAAAAATCCGGGACTGACACAAGCGCCGTGGAAAGAACTCCTGACTGCAAACAACTTCCGCCCGGCGCGGCTGTCTGTCCCAGCGGGTTTTTCCCAGTGGCCGGCCGTCAATAACTTGTTCAGAATGTGTAATCTGGAGGCTTAATGCCCTTCAGCCGCAAGTAAACTTCGGCTTGGCCGCGATGATGCGCCGTATGGGTGAAATAGGCCCACAGCCACTCAAAGCCGGTGAGGTGCCGGTTTGCCGGGCCGACAATGGAATCCATGCGCTCCGGGGTCATCGAGGCTACCGCCTGGTTGCAGAAAGCGAACGAATCCCGCAGAAATGCAATCGCGGTTTCCTTATCCACTTCAACCTTCACAGTATCCTTTGACCATTCGGCGATCTTTGGAGGCAAGGCGGGGCGCGTGAGGCCACTCGCGTTGGTGCAAGCATTAAGGTTGACGGCCGCAATGTGGGCCATCAATTCGCCAAAGCTCATCTCCACCGGGTTTGGACGGAACGTGTAGTCCCCCGCGGGCATGGCACTTGCCACGGCGATGGTAAACTCGCCCGTGGTCTTCCAATGCGCCACAAGCGAGTCTTTCACCGTAGTCTGCGCCAGGCACGACACGGCAAGCGTCACAAAGCACAACGGCAACATTCGGATATTCAACTCCATCTCCAGAAGCCGGCGTTCGCTTCTCAGTGGCGAGCGGCACCGGCCAAAGAGGATATCACAGGTGGGAGCCCGCACTCTTCGCTTCGGTTCACAGTCAATCAAGACAGGACTTCTACGGATTAGAACCGCTGCTGATAGCGGGCGCTTATGCGCGAGAGCGCAGCCGCGTAGTCCAATCGAGTCTCGTTATAGTTGACCCACTCGAAAGGATAGGGTGGTGCGTTGGTTGCCTTGAAGCGCAGAACAAGGAATTCGTCGAACTCCGGCGCGGCTGCGGCGGATAGGCGGCGCTCAGCCTCAACTGCTTCTTGGTAGGGATGGAGAAAACCTTGCTTGCCGGTCGTCGGGAAGGGCCGTTCTCCCTCGTAGCCCACCGTGCTCTCCGCCTGGTTGACGCCTATAACAGCAACGCAAATCGGATTTCCGCCACCACGCCTGAATTGGACTACCTGGTTCCGAAGGTCATTGATCACGCGGTCTATCTGCTTGATCATCGCCTTTGCGAGGATCTTTACCTCGATGCCGATCTCGACGGTCGCTATCGGTCCTCGGGCCACGAGGTAGCCGGGATCCGTGATGGGCGTCTCATCGGGAATAATTTCTCCGAAGGTCGCATCGCCACGCCGCGCGTCGACGCCGCGACGTTTGTTCTGCACATTCAAGACCCGGTCCTTTCGATTGACGGCAGCTTCGATCAGCTTCGGTGACCGGTTAACGAGGATCAGGTCTTCATAGAAATGCATCGCGACGAAATCGCCCTGGCTCGAATTGCGATGCTTGTAAATGTTGCCTTCAAACAGCCGCCGGAATTCCGTCAGTAGCCGGTATTCGGGTGGCGCGGCCGTCTTTGCCAAAAGTGACCTCGGCTTCTATTGCACCAACGAGATCATGCCGACGGGCCGTCTTTGTAATCCGCTGTCGGGCGATTTCGACGTAGGCCGCCTCGATTTCGTTGGCTATTGAATTTCTGCCCGATATAATAGCAGCCTGCGACGTGGATCCGGTGCCAGCAAATGGGTCCAAAACCGTATCACCCGCGAAGGAAAACATTCTGATAAGGCGTTCCGCTACTTCGACGGGATACGGTGCCGGATGGCCGTCTCGGGTAGAGGCACCTCGAACGTCGGACCAAATCGAACGGAACCAAGTTTTCATTTCCTCCTCTGTCAGCATTGACAGCGCTTTTTGGAGGGCGGTCGCCGTTCGGTACTCGCCGCCCTTCCGTAGGAACAGAATGTACTCGATATCGTTCTTCACGATTCCGCCCGGCTGATAAGGCTTACCGTAGAAGCCCGCGCCGTTCCCTTCGGACTCCATCACGCCGTTGGCGATCTTGTTCCAAAGTATCGGCTGGAGGCAGTCAAGACCGAACTCGCGAGCGCGGACTTGAATATCTGAGTGAAGCGGAACGAGATAGTGGCGCCCGCCGCGCTTCCTCGGAATACAAACATCACCCACGACGCAACAGATTCGGCCGCCTCCCACTAGTACTCGCGCGCACTCCCGCCAAACGCGATCTAGCTCGGAAAGGAAATGCTCGTAATCCTCGAAATGGCCCATCTGATCGCCGTTGCCAGGCGCGTATTCTTTTAGTGTCCAGTAGGGCGGCGAAGTCACCACAAGATGGACCGAGGCGTCCGCGATCCACGACAAATCCCGGGCGTCTCCAAGCCGCAGGTGATGGGTCGTGCGACGGTACGGCTCCGGCCATGCCACCTCACGGTAATGGGCGTTCGCTTCCAGCAGCGCTCGAAGGCCGTCGGGTGTGTTGTCTTCGAACGGAAGGGCTGGTGCCCGTCTCGCCCGCTTCGCCGATTCGCCTTCGAAAAGGCCGACTTGAGGCGACCGGCCGTTTGTCTTCGTTTTTCTCAACCGTCTCCCGTCGGGCATCGCCATTCCGAAGGCTAGCTTGGACCTGCTGAAAGCAATTGTACCGTCGTCGGCAGTATTTTCGAGCATGCTCTTTGGTCTCATCGACGAAGAAGATCCACGCCTTTAGGACACGCTGTTGCGCAATCCTCGTGCGGCACACTAGAGCCGTCTGGCCGCCCCAACAGCCCAATAGCTTTCACAATCGACTCTGAGCTCCTAACTTGCCAAGGCTTCTAACAACCGATCGATATCCCGCTGATCATTGTAAATCGAAGGCGATACTCGCATCCGATGGTCCGAGATAGCGACGTCCACATTCGCCTTCTTCAGCTTGGTTTCGACGGCTGCTGGATTGTCGAGCTGAAACGACACCAATGGCCCCAGCGATCCTCGGGAGTGATCACCTCATGCCCCAACCTCGGAACCTCCTGCCGCAAACGTGCGATCAACGATTGCGAGTGCCTGTGTATGTTCTCCACTCCCAGCGTTTGGATGTAATCGAGCGAGTACGCGAGTGTCTCCGACACGCTACTCGCCAGCGTTCCTTGTTCAAAATAGCCCGCCGCGGTGTTGTATTGTTCCCAATCCACCGGTGACGGGCCGGGCTCGTCGTATGGAAACATGTGATTCGTGAACCGGCTGAGCTGGCGGTAGCTGAAGACGGGGCGCTTCAGCTTGTTCTCGAGCACGCTTTTCTTCACATACAGAAATCCCAGGCCAAAGTCCCCCATCAGCCACTTGTAACTGGCCGTTGCGCAAAAATCGACGCCGCTCGCTTTCACATCCACCGGTATTGCTCCGGCGGCCTGCACGATGTCCGCATAGACCAACGCGCCCCGAGCATGCGCGATCTCGCAGACTCTATTCAAATCGTGTTGAAAGCCGTTGATGAATGAAATCAGAGAAACCGCAACCAGTCGCGTGTTCCCATCGATTGCCTTCTCGAGGTCGCCGATGTCAATTCGCCATTGCTTCGGCCTTATGATCCGGACGTCCATTCCATTGCGGCGAAGCGCGTCGTAGAAATAAAGCGAGCCTTCGAAGTGCAAGCCGTCGGTGACGATATTCGCGCCACTCGCAGGAAGCTCGAGCGCGCGCACGATCAGGTTTTCGCCGGCTGTCGTGCTTTGGACAAACGCGATCTCATCCGGAGAGGCATTAATGAGCTTCGCGAACAGGCGTTTGGTTTCATTCTGCGATCCGCCATGCATGTTGGGGTTGCTGGCGCTCCAAAGCCCGCTTCGATCCCATATGCCGCGCTGCTTGTATTCGTTGTACCTTTCGGCCGCCTGTCGCGCGCCGTTGCTCAATGGATGCCAGCGTCCCGCGTTCAGACACGTCTCAAATTCGTTGACGCGAAAGTTCGACTTGTCGGGGAGGGACGGCGCGTTGACGTTGGCGGAGCTGGCGCCATCAACCGCCGCTCCGAGGGCAAAAGCGCTGGAGCCTTTCAGAAGATTACGGCGTGTGAACATTCGAGAGGCACCCCATTAACAACGAATCGTCGAACCGTCAGCTAACGTAAAACGATTGTGCCATATACAAACGCGTCGCAGTTCAGGCATCCACCGCCTGCATCAGGCCGCGCATGTAGCCAAACGCAAAAGCGAAGGCCTGGCGGCCGCCTTCGTCGCCTTGTATCGCGGGAACATGGTCGGGCATCAGCATGCCGTCGTACCCTACTTCCTTGTAGACTCGCAGGGCGGCAAGCAGGTCAACGTCTCCAGCGTCAGGGAAGGTTTCTTGAAAATGCAGGAAGCCCCCGTGAATGTTGCGGAAATGCACGTTGAAGATCTTCTTGCGCGTGCCGAAGTAACGGATGACATCGAAGATTTCGCGGCTCGGATTTTCGAGCATCTCAGACACTGTTCCCTGGCAGAAATTCAGGCCGTGGTATGGGCTGGCATTGATTTCAATGAATCGTTTCAGGCCATCCACGCTGCCGAGCACCCGGTGCACACCGCGAAAGCCCGCGTCGGCGGGCATGCCGGGGTCATGCGGATGGCATGCGATTCGTACTTTGTGTTCTTCCGCGACTGGCACCACGCGGCTGAGAAAATACGTGATTCGCTCCCACATCATGTCCGCTGAAATCGGGCCTACGCCTGGGAGCGCTGGATCGGCAGCCGCGCTATCGGACGCCCCGGTGCCAGGCGCCGTTTCGGAGGATCCAGATGCGTATGGCCGCCAGTTTCGCCGCGCTTCGGCATAGTCGAAGGTGCTGTAACTCGAGCCGCCGCGCCCCGGGGTTCGCTCCGAACGAACCACGCCAAGAATGGTCAGGTTGTACTTGACGAGGTTGATGCCGGCTCGCGAGCAGTTCCGAATCATCGTACAGATGTTCTCGATTTCCCGATCGCGCTCCGGGCTCTTGCCCAGCATGATGTCCGGACTCTCTGATTTTGCAATGTAGCTGGAGCTCAAAGGCAAAGGGACCGCTTCTAGATGGAGCCCGAAAGATTCGACCCGTTCGCGAAGCCTGGTCAGGCTTTCAACCGACCAACTCTCGTCCAACCGGGCCGAGGGGAGGCGGCTGCAGATGTGAGTCACGCCCAGCGCGGCCATCACCCGCAAAACTTCATCACTGGAATCGTGCTGGGTTGCCAGCTTCATGCGGCCAGAGCGCGGAGAGCCGTCTTGCGCGAGTGAATTGGCCGGGGAGAACGCCAGTGAGGATGCAGCCAATTTGGCAAAGCGTCTGCGATTCATAATTCAAAATGATCCCACCAAACTGGCGGCATCGGGTTTTCGCGAGAGTGATCGCTGAAAAACTCCGGGACTACGATCTTGGCCGCTGATGAACGCTGATTAACGCGGATAAGCCATTTGTTTTCTATCGGCGTTAATCGGCGTTCATCGGCGGCCGGTCACATTTTGGCGTTTTCGGCAACGTCTTCAGGCTGTGACCGTGCTGCCCACTGGGTCGGGCGCCTCAGCCAGACACGCCCCGCTCACGTCACCGATCCGCACGTCGATCATGTGGTTGGGCTCGCGTTCCCTGGCTAATTGAACGCGCAGGTAGTTGGTCGTTAGCGCCGAGCCGCGCTGTTCGAGCGTCACCGCGGAAAGGGTTCGCCCCATCATGCTCTGCCGGAACTCGCGGTTCTTCTGGTCTGACAGCTCGCGAAGCACGCGATTGCGCTCACGGCGAACGTCGATGGGAACTGCATCCGGCAACGCCGCCGCCGTGGTTCCGGGCCGTTCGGAATAGGTGAAGACGTGCAAGTAGGTGAATGGCTGGGCGCGCACAAATGCGACGGTTTCGGCGAAGTCCTCGGCCGTCTCACCGGGAAAGCCGGCCAGAATATCCGCTCCCAGGGCCGCGTCCGGCATCAAACGCCGCGCCAGTTGAATGCGGGGCTCATAGTGGCGCACGCGATATTTCCGGAACATGCGCTTCAGAATCCGATCGCAGCCGGATTGCAACGGCGCGTGCACATGCCGGGCCAGACGAGGCTCGGCTGCCATCAACTCGAGCAATTCGTCGCTCCAATCCATCGGCTCAACCGAGCTGAGGCGCAGCCGCCGGACGGGCGTCTCGGCAAGCAGGGCGCGTATGAGATCGACGAACCGCAGGCGGGCGTCCAAGTCGCGTCCCCAACGGCCGAGGTTGATGCCGGTGAGGACAATCTCGGTGTATCTCGCGGCGAGACGCCTGACTTCTGCAATGACGTTCGCAAGCGGCGCACTGCGGCTGCGCCCGCGGACGGAGGGGATCACGCAAAAGCTGCAGCGGTTGCTGCACCCATCCTGCACTTTGAGGTTGGGCCGCGTGCGGTCCTCTCGGATGCCGGTGATTTCAGCCGCGGCGAATGTAGAGGGCAACTCGCCGACGAACACGCGCCCGTGGTAATCGGTGCTGGCTGGAAGCGTGACCAGTTCAGCGATCTGGTTCTTGTGCGAATTGCCGGCCACCCAGTCGACGCCTTCGAGCGCGGCAAGCGCGTCAGGATCTCGCTGGGCGTAACAGCCAGTAACCAGAATCCGCGCCTGCGGGTGCGCGCGGTGGTAGCGCCGAATCAAGTGGCGCGCCTCGGAATCGGCGCTGGAGGTAACCGTGCAGGTGTTGAGCACGATAAGGCTGGCATGCTCCACGTCCGGCACCACTTCGAACCCACGCGCTTCAAACGAGCGTGCAATGCCATCGCCGTCGCCTTGCGAGGCCCGGCAACCAAAACTCTGCACAAATACGCGCTCGATGGCCATAGCGGGAAAACGGTACCGGCGAGCCGATCAACCTAACACCATTATGTGGCGCGGGCACTCGTGCCTGCAGCGCCGAGATTCGTCTCGGCGCTCCTGCCCGGCGAACGCCGATTATCGCTGGTTGAAAACAGTTGATCTTATCAGCGTTGATCCGCGTTCATCGGCGGCCATGAATCCCCATGTACTCTGACGTTTCACTCGTCGTCAGCGGCTCAAGCGAATCCAACGCACAATCGACAGCGCGCTTCCGATGAGGCACAGCGTGGAAAATCCCACCACGAACCACGTAAATTCAGGCGCGGCCGCGATCCTGAGGATCCGGCGTCCGAACCAGATGGCGAGGAATCCGATGAGAGTAAACCGAACCGCGCGGGCGCCGAAGACATAGCTAAGGAGTCGCAGCCTGGGGTACTGGAGCGCGCTCGCGGTGGCGACGACCGCGGTGAATGGAAACGGCGGCGGCGCGAGGCAGGCAACCACCAGTGGGGCCACTGCATTGTTGCTCATTCTCTTCTTCAGGTAGTTGTGGCGTTTGCGGCTCATCATTCTCTTGAGACTCTCCTCGCCGCCTTTGCGGCACACCAAATCCAATAGCAGGACTCCGGTTGCCGAGCCTAGCGATGCGGCCAGGACGTAGAGCGGGAGATAGGCGTGATGTCTGGCGACGAGTACAACCAGGAGGAGATCGTTACCGAAAGGCAGAAAGAAGAAGGAGGAATCCAGTATGCCAAGGATGACAAGCCCGAAAGGACCGATATGAAAAAGCATCCTGAAAAGAGTGTGGAAAAGGGCGTGCATACCTAATTAACTGTGCGCGGCTCGTCTGGTCCACAATCACACATTTGCAGGGTTGACTTTCGGGCATGCTAATGTTATAAATTATAACGCTAGCATGTTTAACATTCGCCGCAGCCGCCGCAAAACTCTCACTCCGTTGGAGCAGGTGATCATGGATTACCTTTGGGCGCACGCTAATTCCACCGCCGAGATGTGCCGTGAAGGGGTGTCCAGCCGGCGCGCGCTGAAGGATTCGACTATCCGCACCATCCTGCGGAACCTGGAGGAGAAGGGCTTCGTGACCCATACGATTGACGGCCGCACTTTCGTCTACCGGGCGTTAGATACGCAGCGAAATGTGGGAGTGCAGGCGGCCCAGCAGGTCATCGATCGATTTTGTGGCGGATCGGTGGAAGAACTGTTAGTAGGACTGGTGGACAACCAGTTGCTTGAGCCAAAGCAGTTGCAGCGGCTGGCGGAGAAGATTGCATCGCGCAAGGAGAAAAGGGTATGACGACGATACAGTTTCTGGCGGAGTGGGCGCTCCGTTCCTCGATTCTGATTTTGAGCGGAGCGCTGCTGCTCCGGATCGTGAGGGTGAAGGATCCGTCGATCCGGCTGGCGGCGTGGATCGCCGTGCTGTGCGGCTCTATGGCGCTTCCGGCTCTCGTCATCATATTGCCAAGTGCTTTGCCCAACGCGCTGCCCCGCGCGCTGCCCCGCGTGCTGCCAAACGTCCTGCGGCCGATGCCGCCGTTACCTCTGATGGTCGCTCGACTGGCAGTGGACCCGCGGGTAGCGCGTGAAACTAAACCGGCGCCAATTTCCAAAGTGGCCTCCCGGCAAGACAGCGCCGCTTCAAAGACTTTCGACTGGGCGCTTGCAGCGCTGGGCGTCTACATTCTCGTGGCGGGAGCGCTGCTGCTGCGGCTGTGTGCTGGATTGGCGATGAGCCGACGCTTACTCAGACAGAGCCGCGCGACCGGCCGCCAGACGGAGGGAATCGAGATACGCGAGTCGGATTCCCTGGCGGCGCCCGCGGCGCTGGGAGTTGTGCGTTCCGTAATTGTGCTCCCCAGCGACTGGCGCGAGTGGGACGGAGCCAAGCTCGAGGCGGTAGTGGCGCACGAGCGCTCGCATGTTCGGCGCAACGACCCGGCAGCGCAGTTGCTCTCGGCCATTCATCGGGCGCTGCTGTGGCACAGTCCGCTGAGCTGGTTCTTGCATCGGCGGATTGTGCGCGTGGCGGAAGAGGCAAGCGACGATGCTGCAGTGTCGGCAACGCGCGATCGGGCATCTTACGCCGAAGTGCTGCTCGACTTCATGCAGCGCGGCATCCGTGGAGCGAATTGGCAGGGCGTAGCCATGGCGCGTTATGGCCGGCCGGACGAACGCATCCATCGGATTCTGGACGGCACGGCGCTGTCGCGGGGAGTGACGCGATGGAGCGTCGCGGCGATTCTGGCATTGGGTTTGCCCGTGGTGTACCTGACGGCGGCAGCGCAAACGCAAGTTGCGGCGATCGCTCCGATCTCGCCAAAGGCTCGAGTGACGGCGGCCACGGCTGAGTCGGCGGAGAGCGCCGCGACCACCGCGCAAGTGGCGGCGACTGATACGCAAGCTGCGGAACCCGCCAGCGCTGCCTCATCGGCTCAGGAAGCCGCGACTCCAGCACCAGCGCCACAGAAGGACCGAGGAATCCGGCGCTACATGATCGTCTCCGGCACCTCGATGAGCGGGTCGTGGGATTCCGACGATCAGGTGGACCAGCAAGGGCTGCGCGAAAAATTCGGACAGAACTTCGCATGGTTCCGACAGGGCGGCAATGAATATGTGGTGACCGATGCCGGCGTGCTGGCGGCGTTAGACAAGGCGATGGAGCCGCAAAAAGAAGTCAACCGGATGCAGCACGGAGTGAACGATCAACAAGCCGAGGTGAACCGGCATCAAGCGGAAGTCAACCGGGCCCAGAACGGGGTGAATGCGATTCAGGCCGCGGCGAACCGGCGCCAGCACCTGATCAACGAGCTTCAGGCGGCCAAGGGTGATGACGAGCTGATTCGAAGGCTGGAAGCGACGCTGGCGGAGCTCAAGGCAAACAAAGGCGAGTCCAGCGATCAAGAGGCAGCCAACCGCGCGCAGGACAAGGTTAACGAGATGCAGGCGCGAGTGAACCAGGAGCAAGGAAAGGTGAACGAGCAGCAGAGTAAGGTGAATGACGAGCAGAGGCGGGCCTCGGCAGTGATGGAAGGGCGGATCGAAGAGATTCTCGATTCAGCCGTCCGGCGGCAGCTCGTCCAACCGATGCGGTGAACTTCTCAGCTTTTTGCCGCCGGGCCTGGTTTGCTATCGTGCTTCTAATGCAGGTCGCTGGCACATGGAACCGGCGAAGCTCGCGGGAGCAATGTAAGTGAGTGCCGGCAATACATCCGGGGTATCGTCGACGGCGTCCTCACGGCTCGTGTCTCTCGATATAGTTCGCGGCATCGTGATGGTGCTGATGGCCATCGACCACGTCCGGGTGTACTCGGGAATCCCAGCGGGCGGCCAGACGGCCGGTGTATTCTTCACACGTTGGATTACCCACTTCTGCGCACCCGCATTCGCCTTCTTCGCAGGAACCGCGGCGTTTCTTTATGCACGGAAGCTCGCAAGCAAAGGCGCGCTCGGACGCTATCTCATCATCCGAGGCCTCATCCTGGTGGTTCTCGAACTCACCGTGATTCGCTTTGCGTGGACCTTCAACTTCGACTACGCGCGCTTTACGCTTGCCGGCGTGATCTGGATGCTGGGTTGGTGCATGGTGCTGCTGGCGGGGCTTGTCCAGCTTCCAGCGAAAGCCGTCGGATGCATCGGGCTTGCCATTATCGGCTTCCAGCAAGTCTTCTCGCTAATCCCACGCGCATTCCCTGAATCGATTCGAAGCTCGATCGGCTGGCTTTGGGAGTTCATCTATCCGGCCGGGCTGCGCCTGCCCCCCGGCATCGCTGTTCTTTACGTACTTGTGCCCTGGATCGGGGTGATGGCGGCGGGCTATGGGTTCGGAACAATCATGACTCAAGAGCCAGCCAAGCGCCATAAGCTTTGTCTTCAAATTGGGCTGGGGGCGACGGCTCTATTTCTATTGATCGGCGGTCTGGTTGTGTCCTTGTCGCCGGTACCCGCGGGCGCGCCACCCGCTCTCTTCCGTCTGTTGAACCAGCAGAAGTATCCAGCCTCGCAGCTATACCTCTTAATGACGCTGGGTCCGACGATCGCGCTGCTTCCGCTTGCGGAACGCTGGCGCGGCTGGCTTGCCGGCACATTCGCAACATTTGGCAGCGTGCCGATGTTCTATTACCTGCTGCATATCCCGCTGATTCACATAGCCGCCTTGGTGGTCACGATCATGAGGGAAGGGGCGGCGCATCCTGAGTGGTACGCCACTGCCCCCTTCACGTGGATGCCGCCAGAACACCGGTGGAGCTTGCCGTTACTCTATCTGGTGTTCGCAGTGGTTGTCGGGTTTTTGTATTTGCCGTGCCGGTGGTATTCGGCAGTCAAAGCTCGGCGAAAAGGCTGGCTCCGTTATCTCTAGCAGGGGATGAAAGGCCGAGGAAGCGCGAGCTCGTAACAGGTGAGTTCAGAGTGAGGTAGCTTACACTGCTCTTGATTCCGTTTCGCAAAAAACGCCCTTTCTTCGCCTATCTGGCCTCAGGCTCATCCAGCTGCAGCGGCGTTACGAAGTACCTAAGTGCTATAGTTTTTCTCTATGGCGAAGTTGTCTTCTTCCTCTTAGGTGCTAATTAAGTCTATATTATTTAACAACTTGAATCGGTAATGTGCGGAGAGCAGGCAATTGCGCTGCGGTTCAGGTGCCGGCGCAAGGCCGTAAAAGGTTAGGTAACTACCATTACGGAAGATCCAGAGTTTCCTTGCGGCATTCCTGACGGCATAGTAAGCTAGGTCTTAAGCCAAATCCTAGTAGAAATCCGTCTAAGCAGAGGAACCGCTCGGGCGATGCCCAGTTCTCGTTCTGGCCATACTGGTTTGCTAAACAAATGAAACCAAGATCTCTCGCTTCGGGGGCGGTGGCTGCCGTGCTGCTGGCTGGCGCAGCAAAGGCGGCGAATCTAGTCGCCGATCCAACCTTCAAAGACTACGGTACTCAGGCTTTGTCTGATTCGGGAGTCGGTTCTTACTTTCAGTCAAACATCCTCGCGGACTGGACGACCCCCAGCACGACCGGCAATACCAGCTTCTTGTTTGTAGGCGGACAGGAAAACGGCAATATTGATCAGTCTGGGGGCTCATGCTCGACGCCTAGTAAGACAAGTGGCTGTTGGGCTCTTTGGAATTCGACCAACGGCGGAAGTACGTCGATCACCTCGGGCGCGCCCACAGGCAACATAATCGTAGCGGACGCCGACTCGACTTATTCAACGTCGTTTTACACGGCGATAACTGGGCTTGTCAAGGGCGACCGATACACAGTCACGTTCTACCAGGCGGCCGGCCAGCAATACGGCTACGGCTCCAACGGGAACAGCATCAACGCAAACTGGCAAGTTACGTTAGGATCAGCCGCGTCGCAAACTTCAACTTCAATGACGGCGAATTACAAGGGTTTCTCTGGATGGGAGGAGGTGACGATGAGTTTCATCGCGAGCGCCTCCGGTACCCTCGACCTGACGTTTCTCGCAGAAAGCACGTTAACTGGCGTTCCTCCCTATGCCTTATTGGGAGACGTCACTATGAACGAAGCGGCCGCGCCGGAGCCGACCACTGTAGGAATCATTAGCCTCGGCTTTTTGGGTCTTGGCTTCGCCGCGCGGAAGCGGATGAAAAGGCGCGCTAACCAGAAGTAACTGCCCGGTCGCGAGAGCCGCTTGTATTCAATGGCCGCTGTTGAGGTAGCATGGGCTCAGGCGCGATGCGCTTGACGTGGATCGTTCGAAATCTCCCCGGCAATGCAACAGTATCTTCGCCCTTTCGCCCTGGACATCCTCCGGGTATCGATCTGGCTGGCGATTGTCATGGTCGTTTTTGTTCCGCTTGAACGCCTTTTCACCCTCCACCCTCAGAAGGTTTTTCGTAAATCGTTCCCGACTGACCTGGCTTACTACTTTCTGAATAATCTTTCCCCGAAGCTGCTCCTGATTCCACCTGTCGCGGTGATTGCGTGGTTGCTGCATTTCGTGATACCCAGCGGATTGCATTCACAAGTGGCGGCCCTTCCGGCGTGGATCCGGTTTGTTGCGGCACTCATGGTGGCGGAGATCGGCTTTTACTGGGGACACCGCTGGTCGCACGAGATTCCGTTTCTATGGAGATTTCACTCCATTCATCACAGCCCGGAAGAGATGGACTGGTTGGTGAATACCCGCGGGCATCCGATAGACGTGATGTTCACACGCTTGTGCGGGTTCGTGCCGATGTACGTTATCGGCCTGACTTCGCCTATGGCGCACAGTGGCGATGCCCTTCTGTTTCTGGTAATTTTCACCGGCACTTTGTGGGGATTCTTTATCCACTCAAACGTGAAATGGCGGTTTGGGCCGCTGGAGTGGCTGGTTTCGACGCCCGCGTTCCACCACTGGCACCACACTTACAGCGGACCGATTAACAAGAATTACGCGCCGCTACTGCCCATCGTCGATGTAATGTTCGGGACTCATCACTGGCAGAGCAAGCGATGGCCGGAGCGGTACGGAGCCATCGCCGAGGTGCCGTCGAGCCTGGTAGAGCAGGTGTTCGATCCGCTTTTGCCGCCGTATCGTTCGTCACCTGCCCCAGCCGAGGCGGGAGAGGATTTGGCGGCTGCTGGAGGGCCTCGTGTGCAGCCTCAGGAGAGCCAGGCGCAGGGAGACTGAAAATGCGTCTCCCTCTGGCGTTGTTTTCATGTTCTCAGCCCCATGCGTCAGCTTGGGGCTGGCGCGGGCAGAGAAATAGCCCCAAGCTGACGCATGGGGCTGTCTAGGTCGGCCGGTCGCAAGCTATGGAGTGCTCGCACCACAGGTAAGATAGCTTACATAATTGCTGCCAATAAGAACGCTCGCTGTAACGTCGCCCTTTTTAACTTACTAACTTTGGCGCGAGATTCACGAAATCGTTACGAAACAACTTCGCCAAGAATTGCGTCAATGCTCTGGTCGAGCGAGTAACTTTACTTCACGCCAGCCGTAAACGCAACGTGTGAGCGGCGCGAGACAGCGGTCGCTGGCTTTTCTAGTGCCAGCGTTCTCGGGCTGTTACTCCGTTTGACCGAGGGGGGTTCGCCATGGCTCAGTCTTTCCGGCCACTGCCGGTTGAGAAGGTAGCGGAGGCATTGGCCGGCTTGCCGGCGTTTCAGGCCGCGAATGCCGGCGTTCTGAACTCCGTGCGCAATGCCCTGGGGCGCGCCATTGCCTCGGGCCAGGACTCGGCCCAACTCGCCCAGCAACTATCCACTCCCGGTGCATGGTACGGCGTTGATCTGAGAGCCGCCGCCAGCTCGACCGCTTCCGCGGCGCCCCAGGCAAGCGGCGCAGCCACTACGCAGCCCGCGACTCCAGCCGCCACTCCACTTATTGTTACGCCTCCAGTTTGGGCGGCCACTGCGGCACAAGCCGCTGTTCAGTCGCAATCGGCCCTCCGCGTGACGGTTGCCGATCGCGATCCGGCCGGCATCACGAGTCTCAGCCTGCCGGCATCGGTCCGCGGCCTGAACACGTCGGCGGTTTACGGGCCGATTACAATCAGCGCCTCTGAGAGCCAACTCTCGTTCCAGAAATGGGTGATTGTCTACATAATCCCCGTGCAGATGGTGAGCTTTGTCCAGGGCACAACCACTTTATTCGTCGCCCCGCTGGCTGCCACCGGAAGCCTCAAGACAGTGAGTCTTGCAAGCGGCTCGGCATGGGTAAACGTCGCATCGTTCGCATCCGGATCGCCGGCAGATTCCTATGCGGGCCTAACGATACAAGCCGGAAGCATATCGAGTGACACGCCTCTTAGCTTTGGCTCAGCCACGGTGACAATTCCGGCGGGGGCGAGTGTGACGCTCAACGTCACACCCGCCGTGTCAACGTCGTCAAGCAGCCTGGCGCAGGTTGCGCCGCCATCCCAGATCACGTTCTCCTTCGCCGGCGGCCAGCCGGCCACAGCGACCCTGACACCATTTTCCGCGCAGTTTCTCGGCCAGAGCTACCATTCGACTCCCACTAGCCAGCCCGCCGTCTACTCGACCATCACCGGCACGCTCGCCTTTCCCGCGATCGCCGGCCAAAGCGAATTCGCCCCCACTGTACAGGCCGGGACGCAGGTGACGCTCAGCGGCAGCGCTCCCATCCTCATCTCGGGCTGGGCCCTGTGGGTGACGACAACAACGCCGGGCTCGCTTGGCAACGCGGTGGATTCCGGAGTCTTCTACATTGGCTTCGGCTCGGGTATTTCCGCGCTGTGGATTGGGCTCGCGCGTCCTGAACCGGAGTTGGGTGGCATTGTTCTGGCCACCACCGGCAGCCTACTGCTTTGGACGGAGGCGGGCTTGGCGCCCAATACTCTGTCGCAGCAAAAGTTCGAGCTGTGGACGGGTAGCGCGGCGGCCTCGACGATGACCTCCACGCGGCTGCTGGGAAGCGCGCTGGTCTACGAAGTGCACGGCACACTCGAGATACTCGAACTCGGCGCGGTCCTCAGCGCCAATCTCGACCGCCCCATACTCGCCGACGGCAACCCCGTGCCTGCCGCGATTCCGAATGGATTGGTGGTGATCACAAATTCGGGCGCAAACCATCGCGTGTTCGCCTATGCCGCTTTCACGGCAGCCGAAATCCCCCTGGTGCTCAAAGCCAATCCAGACGGATTCCCCATGGCGCTTGACAACGCGTTTCTCGAAGTCAGTGCGCCCTTGCTGCTGGTGATGGAAGCTAAGCTGCTGCCTTCCACTCCAGGAGCGCCCTACATCTCTGCCTCCGGCGCGCTGCTGCTGGGCTTTCTTTTCCGAATGGAGTTTCCTTTTCTGCCGGACCCGTACACCACAGGCCCGGTTGGAGAAGACACCGATGACCGAACCGATTATGGCGGGCTGCTCGCCGCGGTGAGTTGGACTCCGACCGGCAACATCACTACCCGGTTAGCGGATCTCGAGCATGCGCATCCGGCCGAAGCTCCAACGAATGAGGCAAGCTCCGATCTGACACCTCCAGTTAGCAGCGGCCTCTACATTCCGTCGGGTGAGTTTCAGTTAGGGATTTCGGGCGCCGTGACGGAGCCGGTGGTTCCGACGACTCCTTTCCCGTTCCAGCCATTGGTACCGGCCGCTCAGGACGCGCCTGCCGGGCAAACCGCGCCTACCAAGCAAACCGCTTCGACCGGACAGAGCGTCGCTCTATCACCGAGCGAAGCCGTCGCGCCCAACCCTCCGCCTGCGCCTGCGCTGGCGCCGGGATTGAGAATGCTGGACGTCTCGACCCGCGCCAGCCAACTTGGTGTCGAGATCATCGACTACTCGGAGTCGGACGCCAACGTCATCCTTACCATCGACGGTCTTTCAGCCCGCACCGCCGCCGTGCTCGCACCCATCATCACGCTGCCGGCGATTTCGTGGGAACCGATGTATAACCTTTCGGCGCCCGAACCTGGCTCCCAGACCAACGAGCTTCTTTATCCGCCCAACGATGGTCCGCTCTGCGCCGTGGGTGTGAATTCCGTCACACTGGTTCCCGTCTCGCCAATTCAGTGCCTCGGGGCGATTCTCGCCGGAACGCAAGCAGAAGGCTCGCTCTACGGCGCGGTTCTCACGCTGCCGTTTGGCATGGTGGCCGGCATTGCGCAGACTGTAGGCTCGAAAGGCGGCCCAGCGCCGTCGCTCACCCAACCCAGTTTCGATGTGCCGGGGACGGCTGGCGACGTTGCACTGACGGGCGCGTATCAACTTACGCTTCGCCCTCCGGCGGGCAATCCCACCGCACCGGTCTTCAGCGGCGCAACGTTCCTGCGCACTCAGGACGACAACCCGTCGCCCGGCATGTCTTATGGCGAACAGGTGCTGGGATTCGACGTTGCCCACATTTTTTCGACACGGTTCACTACCGCCGCAAGCAATGGCGTGCCCGTGATTCGCTACGATCTGACCGGCTACGGGGCCAGTTTGTTTTCGGATTGGACCGATCTGAATCCACCTGACCCGACCGACATCATTCAGGTCGATTTCACGACCACGGTGGGCCGCACTTCCCACGAGATCGTCGAGGCCCAAAGCGTCATTTATCCGTGGGGCATCAAGGTGGTCCGGACCATCACGATCGATCGGCTCAACAGCGGCTCAGTGCAGCGCACCGATTCCGGATGGGTGGCTGCCAGCGACGGCGAGTTCCAGTACGTCACGACTGCCTCAGGCAAAGACATCACTCCACAGGATGTTCAACGCGGCGTGATTGACAGCCTGCTCAAGGTCAAGAACATTCAGGAATTCGGGATACCGTCGAGCACGCCGGGAACCAGCGACGCCACGGGCAGCGCAGGCCCGGTGCTGTTGCAGCCGGTGACGTTCGATGCCGAAGTTGCCATCAATTCGCAGCACGCCGTGTTGGCAGGCGGCGCATCCGTGGTCGCGCTCGACCAATCTCAGCACGTCGCGGTGCCGAGCACTGGCGTGATCGGCTATATCGGGTTGACGGCGCTCTACCATCTGTCGCTCAGCGATCTGCTGAACTTCCTGCCCGCGAATTCGGGCGGCCCGATTCAATCCACGCTCAACCTGGGCAAGAGCGACCAGGTTTTCCGCACGGTCTCGTTCCTGGCCGAGCCGGCCGTCGACACTACGTTGAACAAGAGCGCGGTAGTGATCACCACATACGGGCTTCCGACTTTGCCCCAGAGCGGCGCCTGGACAGTGGCGCTACAAGGGCCAGGCGATAGCGCGCCGCGCGCGCTTGACTCTACGCAGCCGGTTCCCGTGGTTCAGCCAAACGGCTCGCCGGGTTCGCCAGGACCCGAAACGCACTACGCCGATCCATCCGATATTTTCCGGTTGGGAGCGAGTCCACCTGCTCCCCCCGCTTATCTGTACGGTTTTCTGCAGGACGTCACAACGCAGAAGCAGTTCCTTGCGCAGCCGTACATAACGAATGTCACGAGCAGCGCCATCCCCAAGCAGTTGTCGCTGCGCCAAGTGCCGAGCCTCGCCGACCCCGGCGTTCTGTTGGGCGCCATTAGCAGCTTCCCCGCCATCGCGTCTGCGTTGCCATTGCAGGGGCTCGAAAATCTTGCCTCCAGCCTCGGCAATCAAAGCCTCTCGATCGACAAGTGGTTTGACACCAACCCGGCCAAGGTCACTCCGCTGATCACGACTTCGGTTTGTGTGGTCAACCTGGTTTACCAGTGGAGCCCGAAAGGGCCGACTCCGCCTGTGCCGCCGGACCGATCGAATCCCAGCGACACAAACCAGAACATCCACGTAACGCTCGGCAACGCGTCAGGTCCAACGTGGTCGATCGATATCTATAACGTCGCTCTTCAGTTGATTCTGCCGCCTGTCTCGTCAACGCCGGCGTTGTGGATAGAAGGGTCGTTCCACGCGGACGCCGATTCTCTCCCTTCATTCCCCAATCTGCAGGTGTTCTACGACGGGCCGCTGGCGCCGCTTACCAAGTTCTTCGCCACGCTGCAGCAATTGGCGAGCTACCTCTCGCCCGGCAGCTCGACTCCCCAGGACGGAGGCAGCGATGGCAGCGGCCTGGATGTGCATTTCGCAAACGGCACGTTGACGGTGCAGGATACCTTCGCGCTGCCGCAGATTCCGCTTGGGCCGGGATACATCGAGGACATCTCGCTCGATCTTGGGGCGAGCATCGACATCCTGACTTTGGACGTCGGCTTCCTGGTGGGTATTGGTTCGCCTTCCGCTCCGGTGCATTGGATTGTCGATCCTTTGTCGGGTACCGGCGTTCTGCAGGCTGGGGTGCAAAACGGCGGGCTCGCCGTTCTGGTGCAGCTCGGCATCGGCCTCGGATTGGCGATCGATCTCGGAATCGCATCCGGTGGCGCTTCGATCACGATTGCCTTCCAGGTCCAGGTCAACAATCAGGATTTTGAGCTGATGCTGTTGCTGACTGGACAGGCGCAGGTGACGGTGCTTGGCGGTCTTGCCAGCGCGTCGATTTCGCTTACCTGCGGGCTCGGCCTCGAGTTCCCGCTTTCGTTTCCGAACCCCTATCCAGTCACGGCGATCGGCACGGCGGCTGTGGCGATTGACATCACCATCTGCTGGGTCATATCCATTGACTTCTCCGGAAGCTGGTCGTTCTCGCACACTTTTGAGGTGAGCACTTAGGAAACCGGGAGTGAACTATGCAGACAGACGTGCGCAATCTAAGCCTCATGATTTTCCCGCAGCAGTGGTCGGGCACTGAGTTCATTGTCAACATCCTGCTCGTGCCCACTGGCGACCCCACGGCCGCGGTCGGTAGCGAACTGCCGTTCTCACAAGCCCAGCCTGTGCTGCGGGCTGTTTTTCTCCCGGGTTTTGCCAAGCCAAGCTGGGATCCCACCATCAATCCGGCTTCGCTCATTTATTCGCCGCTGTTCTACGTTACCCCGCCGAGCACCGTCGAGCACCCGGGTCTGGCGCAGCCTGCTTATAAGTCCGATATCTTCACTGGCCTCGCGCAGCAATTCGCGCCAACCGTTCCTGCTTCGAGAGTGGCCTCGGCCGGCAGCGTGATGAAAGACCTGCCGCCCAGCTACCAGGCCGCCGCGGGCGCCGGTAATCCCAATTCGGCGCTCTTCACAGACGGCGACGGATACGGCTGCGACCTGCGCGGCACCACGCCCAACACAACGCCGGTGGTGAAGCGGGCCGTGCAGTGGGGCCAGATCTTTTCTTACGCATTGCGCCAACCGCTGATTGCCCAGGCGATCGGGATGAGCTACCTCAGCGTGCATATTCCCATCGATCCGGCGCAGGTGGCCGCAGGCGGCTGGTTGTGGGTGGAGATTGATACTACCAACCCCACGAACTGGTATTCAAAACTGGTCACGTCCTCCGAGGCTGCGCCGTATTACCAGCAGCCGGTACGCTCGTATTCGGCGCGGATTCCCGCTGTAACGACGGCCCAGGGACTGTTCGGCGCGGTGCTTTTTCCCACAATCCCCACGGTCCCGAAGCCCGGGTCGAGCGTGCTCGATACGGCGCAGTTTGAAGCCGACGTGTACGTGGATGGCTTTACCAAAATTGTCCACGGCTACCAGCCCGTTTCGGCCGATGCAATGGTCGGCAATGACAACACGTTGGTGCCGGGCACTGACGCCGGATTCCAGATCGGTTGGGACGACGTGCAGGTGACCACCTGGCTGCAGCGGCAGGTGCAGACAGCGCAAGACCTTGCAGCCGGAAACCCGGCGGACGAATTTCCGCTTGGGGTGCAAGGCTATCGCGTCGACGCGCGGCAGGTGGCGAATGGCGACGCCGATCCGCAGTCGGCGACTCCAGCCTGGCAATCGCTGGTCACCGTGAACGCAACCGTCAGCGCGGGTGATTCCTTTACGGCTAGCGCGGTTGAAGAGCTGCCAGTGGAGCCGACTCCGGTGAGCAATGGATCTTCCACGAATTTCTGGCTGCCTCGCTACTTCGCGCATTGGCGCGGAAGCTCGCTGGTGGTGAACGATCCGTATGCGTATGCCTTCAGCGGCGGTCAGGCGCCGCCGTCTTATCCGCAGAACCCGAGTGCGCCGCAGTTCAGCGGCACGCTCACCGAAAACATCAACATCAGTCTCCGCTATGGCGACTGGTATCAGTTCCGTTCACGCCTTACGGATTTGACCGGCGGAGGTCCGGATGCCACCGGCAGCGCCCCGGACGCGGGCGTCGCGACACTCCAGTTTTTGCGCTACGTTCCTCCGAAAGCGGTTCCCGTCGCGCTTGACCAGCCTAATTCGCCTTCGACGATTACCGTGACGCTGCCCCGGCTCAACTATCCCGAGATGGTGTTCGCCGGGGCCGCGCCGCAAGCCGATCTGGATAACTTCCTCGCTCAACTAAATGCCGGCACCATCACGTCCGTGTCAGTGCTCGATCCCGACGTGGTTACTTTGGAAATCATTGTCGAGGCGCAAGCCCCGGTCGGCGACACCGGCATCGAGGCCTCGCTGGCGGATATGAGCGAGCCGCCCGAAGCCGGCGATTTGGATGGGGCGTATCGCGTCATCTACCGCCAGCAGGTCCCATTCGGCGGCGACACGGTCACGTTGACGTTAGACCCGGCTCCTTATTCGCAGATCCGATTGTTGCCGCCGCCCGCGCCCAACTCGACCACTCTGCCGGTGCCCACCGGTCGCAATCTTCGCATTCGCATGCGGGGCCTGGGTTCAGGCTCCCCGGATTACTGGGGAAGCACAGTTGCCAGCACCGGCTTGGTGACTGATATTCAGGCGCGCTATGAAGCGCCCGCGGAAACCGGCGTGATTGTGGATGCCAGCGCTCCAGCCAGCTTGCCGCTGCAGTTGCAGGCCTTCTATCTCCGCGAAGATCCGGCCGCGCCTCAACAGGCGGTGATTGCCAGCGGCGTGGAACTCGCCCTCGCATCGAGCAACCTTGCGCCCGGTTTGGTGCAAAGCCTGACGCTCGGATTCCAATCCTCGGCTCCTACGCCGATCCAGAATCTGGCACAAGCGCTGCAATTACCCGTGAATGGGCAGACGCTTTCCGCGCCTCCGGGCAGCCGTGTCCTGTTCGGCGCGCAGAACACTCTGCGCCATTCCATCACGCAGGATGGATCGTCAATCACGTTCTCATCGCTGAAGGATCTCACCGGCCATTGGATCGTGGTCATTCGCCTTACGCTCGATCGCGACTGGACGTACTCGGGTATCGCGCAGAACGGCGCCGGCCAAACCGGCTTCGTGTTCAGCGGCGCCTACAGCATGAGCGGCAGTCTTCCTTCTGTCTTGCCTGAACTGGGACGCATTGCCCTTCCCGGCGTCGTCTCAAATCAATCCACGCAGCCTACGGGCGATCCCGCGCAGCGCGATCAAACCGAGCTCATCTTCTTCGCCACGGTGGATAGCACCGTCGGGCCAAATCAATTCCCGAACGTCACCAGCACGGCCTGGAGTCTGAGCGCTACATTTACCGGCGCGCCTGCTACGAGCGTGACCCTGTGGACCAGCGGCTCTGCGCTGCAATTGCCGATCACGATTACGCCGAGTCAAACGCCGGCGCTGGTCTCAGCCGGTATAGCGGAGAGCGCTTACGTAATCGACCCCAACTACGCTTCCACTGAGCAGCGCCAGCGCGCCCTGTGGTTTGAATTCGACGCTCCTCCCGCCGACCCGAACGACGAGTACTACTTCCGCATCCTGGGTTATGGGCCCGACCCGCTCCTGGTGAGCAACCCTCAGGACCTTCCGGCGCAAACCGAGCCGCCGCTTCCGGTGGACCCCGAGTGGATCCGCATGATCGCGGCGGGGGACACCAATGACGACGCCGGCGTTGGGGCCATGGCGCAGCTCATTCCCGCCATCGCGCCGCTGAACGCGGCGGGCCAGCCCATTCACTATCTGGTGCCATTGCCTGACACCATCACGCCCACAAATCTCGAGCTGTTTGGATTCTGGACCGTGGAGTTGCGTGTGGGCCACACTCTCTGGTCTACCGCTCAGGCTCGTTATGGGCGTGCGCTCCGCGTCTCCGGAGTGCAGTATCCGCCGCCCCCGCTTACGGTAAGCGTCGATCGGCAACCGGTGCAGCCGCCCACGCCTCCCACGCAGAACATTGTCGCCATCGCCGACTTGGCCCAGACCGTCTATAACGGCGTTTCTCTTACGAATCCGCAATCACCACAAACGCAGATTTGGTTCCTGCTCTATGCGCAGGTGGAGCGGGTAGATGGCCAGGCGTGGAGGAACATACTGCTGGGCAAGCTGCCGGGAACGTTGCTGAGTTCCCCCAACGCCCCATCGCCGGGCCAAACACCGGCTATCCCGGTATCGGCGGTGTTCCCGCAAAACGACGTCGTTGCTGCCCTTAAGAAGCTCGGCCTTCCGGCCAATACACCGACCAGCGTCCTGGCTGTGGAGTTATTCAACGGCGAAGCCAATGTCATTCCTCCCGCCACCTTCAATGCGGGTATCGCGGCAGCCGCGCCAAGCGCCATCGTTCTACAGCAGGATCCGTTGGGCGCCGATCTCGGCTCCCGTCGGGTGCTCCGCGTCTCGCCGCTAACTGCCGTGCGTGCAGTCTGCTAGATGCCGACGCTCGCCAGCTTTGGCTTGTCCTGAAAGCTGATAGCCGATAGCTGATAGCTGATAGCTGACAGCTGATAGCTGACAGCCGATAGCTGATCGTTGACAGCCCGGGCCCAGCGAGGCTCCCAGGCATTCTTCTATGGACTCATCGCGCCGCGGCGTGCTGCTTTGTTAATCTTATCTATAGGGCACCTTACCCTGATGAGCTGCAATGGAAAGTAAGAATGAAGGGCCGCAAGGCCCCGCTAGCCTGGTCGACGAAACCCGCGGTGCTTCCGACGCGGAGCGTGTTGCGGGAGACGCCTTTGCGGTGGAACGCGAAGAATTGATCAATGAAAAGAATGAGTTACAGGCGTTGTTGCAGCGCCGCCAGGCCGAATTTGAGAACTTCAAACGCCGCGCGGAACGCGAACGTAGCGAGTTGCTCGAGTTTGCCAGCACCAAGACGGTAAAGGCGCTGCTGCCGATTCTGGATGACTTCGAACGAGCCCTGAAAGTGGAAGGCAGCGATAAGGAATACGTGCGCGGGATGGAACTGATTTACCAGCGTCTCTATGAATCGCTGAAGAAACTGGGGCTTGAGCCGATATCGACGGAGGGGGCGACATTCGACCCTCACATACATCACGCCGTGGACAAGGTGGAAACCAAAGATTACAAAGACCGAACGATCCTGAAGGAGTATGAACGGGGGTATAACTTCAAGGGTCGTCTGTTGCGGCCCGCCATGGTCCAGGTGGCCGTGAACGAGTAGCGGCGGATGCAAGCACTGTCCAGGGATTAGAGCATGGCTGTCGCAAAACGAGATTATTACGAAGTTCTCGGCGTGTCACGCGGGTGTGATGACCCGGTGCTGAAAACCGCTTATCGCAAGCTGGCACTCCAATACCATCCGGATCGCAATCCCGACAATCCGGAAGCCGAAGAGCGTTTCAAAGAGGCTGCCGAGGCGTATGCCGTATTGAGTGACGCTCAGAAGCGCGCCGCCTACGACCGGTTCGGCCATCAAGGCGTGAACATGAACGGCGGTGCACAAGGTTTCGACCCCGGCGCGTTCACCGATTTCAGCGACATTCTGGGCGACCTGTTTGGCTTTGGCGATATTTTCGGCAATCAGGGCCGACGGCGCCAGCGCGTGCAGCGTGGCGAGGATTTGCGCTACGATCTCGCGATCGCATTCGAAGATATGATGCGCGGCATGTCCGCCGACCTGCAGTTGCCGCGCCTGGAGCCTTGCACGAGGTGCCAGGGCGCGGGCGCCGAACCCAATGGCGGCATGGTCTCCTGCGGCACCTGCGGCGGCCGCGGCGAAGTGCTCTACCAGCAGAGTTTCCTTTCCATTCGCAAGACGTGCCCGACGTGCGGCGGCCGCGGGCAGGTGATTCGCCAGGCCTGCTCGCAGTGCCACGGCGAGGGCTACCACCGGTCACAGAAGCGGCTGAAAGTGAACATTCCGGCCGGTGTCGATACCGGCACGCGCCTGCGGCTGGCGAGCGAAGGCAACCCGGGCCCTCCCGGCGGCCAACCCGGTGACCTGTACGTGGTCATCAAAGTAACGGAGCATCCGGTTTTTGAGCGGCACGAAAACGATTTGCATTGCAGCCTGCCCGTGAACATAGCGCAGGCGGCTCTCGGCGCGGAAATCGAGATCGAGACGTTCGATGGCGCGCAGAAAGTGCGCATTCCGGAAGGCGCGCAGAGCGGCGCCACGTTCAAGCTGAAGAACTCGGGCGTCCCGGAAGTGAATGGGCGCGGGCGAGGCGACTTGTACGTTCACCTGGATGTGCAGGTGCCGAAGAAGCTGACGAAGGAACAGCGGCGCCTGTTCGAGCAGCTCAACGAGCTGTTACCGGCCGAAAACCTGCCTCATGAGAAGTCGGTTTTCGACAAGGTCCGGCAGTTCTTCCAGTAAGCGCCGATGGCCCTTGTCAGACGACGCGCAGGCCGAGATGCCTGGCGAAGGGATCAAAGTCCCTGTCGTCGTGCAGCAGCTCATACCCGCTCTCGATGCAGCGAGTTGCAATCACCGTATCGATGGTCTTGCGGACCGAGACGCCGAGTTTGCGGAGCACCCGGAAGTTTTTCGCTGCTTGAACTGCAATTTTCAGCCCGCCCAGTTCTACGAGGATCATCGAGCTTAGCATCTTCCTGGCTGCATCGAAGTCCCGTTCGTCAGTAAAGCCTTGCAGGACCTCGGTCAGGATTAAATCGCCGACGGCTAAGGGTTCGTGGCCGAGCAGCCTGTCGAGCGTCTCGGTTTGAGCGGTGAAGGTTCCCCTGAAGTAATCGATCCAGACGCTGGAATCGACCAGAATCAACGGTCGCTCCGCATTGCGTCGAGATCGCCCTGCCACTGCAGTTTGCCGCGGAAGCGCCGGATTTCCGCCTGCTTGCTCAGACGCAGCAAGATCTGCAGACCCCGTTCGACGGTCTCGCGCTTGGTCTTCAGGCCAGTGGCGCGAAGGGCGTCACGCATGAGCTTATCGTCAATCACGATGTTCGTTCGCAAGAGTGTGTATGCCTACATAAGATTATACACATTCGAGGCGAAGTGGGCGTTCTAAACCAGGGTCACTTCGATCTTGCGGGCGCGGAGAGCGTTCACCATGTCGCGCGGCGCTTCCTCGTCGGTGATGATGCGATGGACCTGGTTGAGGGCTGCCGACACCGACAAGCTGCGATGCCCGAATTTGGACGAATCGGCAATCACCGTGACTTCGCGCGCGGCTCGTGTCATCCGGGAATTGAGCTGGGCTTCCAGAATGTCCAGGGTCGTCATACCAGCCTCGAGGTCAACCCCCACCGTCGAAAGAAACAGATGATCGGCGTGCAGCGATCCCATCATGTGTTCAGCCTGCGGCCCGACAAAGGCATTCGAGACGTGGCGCAGGATGCCTCCGATCATCACCAGCGATACGTGCGGCGTGTCGGCAAATTGCAGCGCGATATTGAGCGCGTAGGTAATTACCGTGAGGTGCTCGAGATTCGCCCGGCGGATTTGCGCAGCCAGCTCTGCCGACGTCGAGCCGGTGCACAGTATCACGGTTTGGGAAGGCTGAATCAGCTGCAACGCCGCGCGGGCGATGCGCACTTTCTCATCGTGGCGGATGGATTCCCTCACCTTCAATGGATAGTCCGGGCCGTTCACCAGCGGCCGAATTCCGCCGCCGTGCGAGCGCACCACCGACCCGCTGGCGGAAAGGGCATCCAAGTCCGCGCGCGCGGTAACAGCCGAAACACCGAACAATCGCCGGATGTCGGTAATCGTGATGCGCCCCAAACGCTCCACGATGTCGGCGATCTCTCGCCGACGCTCTTCAGTCAACAGCCGAGTTTGCGGCCTTTGCGTCACTGACGTTGTGCCCGAGGCTAGCATGCTCATGCGGAAAACCTAGCGGCAACTTTGCCATTCAATCCCACAGCGGCTTGAAGCGCGCCGCGGGCCCGGCTCTTTCGCGGACACCGGTTATTTGGACTCATTACACAAGAATGAGAAAGGAAAGGCAAGCACCACCGGTATAGAACTGCACGAGGAGTTCAAATTATCAGCCCTGAAAGGCAACGCAAGGTGGGGTACGCCTAGTCCGGCTGGCGCCCGGTGTCACACTTGTGAGAACACATGCCTTCCGCACTCCTGCTGCAAGGCGGCGGCCCCACGCCGGTTCTGAACGCCAGTCTCTACGGCGTCTGGGACGAAATGCGCAACTTCGGCTCCAGCGGCCGGCTGTGGGGAAGCCGTTCCGGGATCAAGGGGCTTCTCACCGGGGCCTTCCTGGATCTCAGTGCCCAATCCCCGGAACTCATGGCGGCGATTCGACTGGCGCCTGGGGCGGCGCTCGGCTCGTCGCGCGACCCTTTGGCTGGCGACGACTTCGCCCGCGTTCTGGAAGTTCTTCGCCGGCACGACATCCATTGGGTGTTTTTCAACGGGGGCAATGGTTCCATGGGCACCGCTTTGGAACTGCAAGCCGCCGCGGTCGCCTCCCGGTACGAGCTGCAGGTGATGGGCATCCCCAAGACGGTTGATAACGATCTGTTTGTGACCGACCACACCCCCGGCTACGCATCCGCCGGCCGCTTCTGGGCTCATGCCGTGCGCGACATGGGAATGGACCACCGCGCCCTACCCTCGCCCATCCTCATCAGCGAAGTGATTGGCCGCAATGTGGGCTGGGTGGTCGCCGCGACGGCTTTCGCCCGGCACTACGCCGGCGACGCGCCGCACCTGATCTACTGCCCTGAACGGCGCTTGCCTCGTGCGCGGCTGCTGGCCGACATTGAGGAGGTCTATCGCAAACTCGGCCGTGTGTTTGTCTGCCTGTGCGAAGGGCAGTTGGATGAAAACGGCAACGCTTTCGACGCCGACGTCGATCAGCCGGATAATCCGCGGCGCCGCCTGGCTTCCAATCTGGCGCACGCCGTCGCGAGATTTGTAACACGCGAACTGAGTTTGCGCACTCGCAGCGAACGGCCTTCTTTGCTGGGCCGCAGTTGTTCGTTAGCGGTGCCGGAGATTGACCGGAGCGAGGCCGAAGAATGCGGTCGCGCGGCGGTACGCGCGGCTGCGGGCGGGGAACTTGGCCAGATGGTGGCGCTCCGCCGCGAGTCTTACGTGCCCTATGCCAGCTCCACGTTCCTTGCGCCGCTCAAAGATGTGGCCCGCCGCGAACGCCAGATGCCGGCCGAGTTCCTATGCCCCTCCGGGCACGACGTCACGGCGGCCTATCTCGACTACGCGCGCCCGCTGATCGGGCCAATTGCTCCGCACGCGCGGTTTAGTGCCGTTTAGCAATCCCTGGAAAGGCAAAAGCCGAGATGAATCGCGACTCTTAAGGGTGCGGTTCTGCAGCCTTGTGGCACAGCCTTCAGGCTGTCGTTCTGATACAGGCTGAAGCCTGTGCCACGGTGGCCAGAAGGCTGCACGGTATCCTGAGAAATAGGCTGGCGCCATGTCGCAGTTGAGTTACGTTACCCCGAGCGGCATCACCGTTACCCGAAAGAGCAGCCGGGTTCCCTACGGCAAGGGGCTCGAGAAGCTTCTGACGCAACTCGATAGCAGGCGCGGCGCTTATTTCTCATCCGGCTATGAATATCCCGAACGATACTCGCGATGGGATATAGCCACGTCATCGCCGCCGATCGAATTGGTGGGGCACAATCGCCTGGTCGAGATCAGGGCTCTGAACCAGCGCGGGCGGGTGCTGAATCAGCTTCTGGCGCGTGTCCTCAGAGACCATCCTCACTGGGCTGGTTTTGCGGAATCTGAAGAGCTGCTGCGAGGCGAGTTGAAGCCGCTTCCGGAAGTGTTTCCGGAAGAGGAGCGCAGCAAGCAGCCGACTCCGTTTTCGATTCTGCGTGCGCTGATACACGAGTTCCAGAACCCGGCCGACAACCGGCTGTTCTTTGCCGGCGCGTTTGGCTACGATCTGCTGCTGGAATTTGACCCGATACGCATGCGGCTTCCACGCCAGAACCACAAGGGCCTGCACCTGTTCCTGTGCGACGACATCTACTTCATGGACCGGCGCAAGGAAGTGATTGACCGGTACACATACGATTTCGCTTCCGCCGAAATGACCACTGCCGGCTTGCCGCACGACAATCCCAAAGTGCCCCGGCCAAAGAGGCGGGTGAAAGCAGCCGAGATCCGCAGCGACCACACTCCCGAGGAATACATGAGCAAGGTGGAGACGGTGCGCGAAGGTATGCGGCAGGGAAACTACTACGAGGTAGTTCTGCGGCAGACGTTCAGCGCGCCATTCGGGGGCAGTGTCGCCGATCTCTTTCGGCGCGTCGAGACGGCCAGCCCGAGCCCCTACGAGTTTGTCGTGCAAATGGGAGATGAACAGTTGGTGGGGGCGTCGCCGGAAATGTTCGTGCGGGTGGAAGGGCGGCGGGTGGAGAGCTGCCCGATTGCAGGCACGGCGCGGCGCAGCGGCGACCCGCTGAGCGACGCGGAATCCATTCGCGATCTCCTGAATTCGACGAAAGAAGAATCGGAACTGACCATGTGCAGCGATGTGGACCGCAACGACAAGTCGCGGGTCTGCATACCGGGAAGCGTGAAGGTGATCGGGCGCCGGCTGATCGAATCCTATGCTGGGCTGTTCCACACAGTGGATCACGTGGAGGGCACGCTGATGCCCGGATTTGATTCGCTGGACGCATTCCTGACGCATATGTGGGCGGTGACCATTATTGGCGCGCCGAAGAAGGCGGCTGCGCAGGCGATCGAAGATCTGGAGATGGACGCTCGGGGCTGGTATGGCGGTGCGGTGGGGATGGTGGGTTTGAATGGCGATATCAACACGGGCATCCTGATTCGAACGGTGCACGTGAAGGATGGCGAAGCCCGGTATTCGGCCGGCGCCACCCTGCTTTACGACTCGGTGCCGGAGAGCGAAGAACAGGAAACGCGGCTGAAGGCCACTAATTTCTTCCGCTACCTGCAGCCACGAGCCCGGGAGACAGACGATGTACAGGCCGTGAGGCGTGTGGGCGAAGGCGTGCGCCTGCTGCTGGTAGATAACGACGATTGCTTCATTCACACCCTGGCCAATTACGCCCGTCAAACTGGAGCGGGGGTTTCGACATACCGATCGGCCTATGCGCTGAAGAAAATCGACGAGGGCCGCTCGGATATCGTGCTGATTTCGCCGGGTCCCGCAAGGCCGGAGGATTTCGGCGTGCCGACGCTGGTGCGGGAACTGGCCAAGCGCGGCATTCCGATTTTTGGCGTCTGCCTTGGATTACAGGGCATCGTGGAAGCATTTGGTGGCACGCTGGACGTGCTGGGCTACCCGATGCATGGCAAACGCAGTGTTGTGCATCACCGCGGGGAAGGCGTCTTCCGCAATTTGCCTCAACCGTTTCGTGTTGGGCGGTATCACTCATTGCACGCCAACCGGGCGAACTTTCCAGCGTGTCTCGAGATCACCGCGGAATCGGATGATGGAGTCGTAATGGGCCTGCGGCATCGCGATCTGCCGATTGAAGCCGTACAGTTCCACCCGGAGTCGATTCTGACGCTGGAATTCGACTGCGGCTTGCGCCTGATGGAGAACATGATCGAGCTGTACGCCCACGCCGCGGCGCCGGCTGGCTCTTGACCTCGGTGGCATCGCTTCCCTCGTCGGCCGCGCGGCGTCCTCACGTCGCCGTGATTGGCGGCGGTCTTGCGGGCCTGGCGGCAACGGCGGCGCTGGCGGGAGAAGGCTATCGCGTCACGGTGCTCGAGGCCAAGCCTTTTCTGGGAGGGCGCGCGACTTCCTATCCGCTGCAACAGGGCGAAGAAGAAACGCTGATCATCGACAATTGCCAGCACGTCTTGCTGCGCTGCTGCACCTGTCTGATGGATCTGTATGGGCGGCTGGGCGTCGCCGACCGCATCCAGTTCTTCCAGCAGTTGTGGTGGATTGAGCCTGGCGGGCGCACGTCGACGCTGAAACGCGGGCTATTCCGGCCGCCGCTGCACTTCGCCGAATCCTTTCTGGGCCTGCGCTTTCTTTCCATGAAGGACAAGCTCGACATCGGGCGAGCGATGCTGGCGGTGGAGCGCGAGTACGGCCGGCGCACCGATCTGGACCGGATCACGATGCTCGATTGGTTGAAGAAGAAGAAGCAGTCGAAGCGCGCGGTGGAGCGTTTTTGGCGGCAGGTGCTGGTGAGCGCGATCAATGAAGATCTAGAGCGCATGGCCGCGGTCCATGGCCTGCAGGTGTTTTGGGTGGGGTTTCTCGCGCGGCCGGATTCCTACGAGATGGGGATTCCGAACGTGCCGCTGGGCGAGTTGTATTCCGAGCGAGTGTGGTCGCGGTTTCCGGAAGTCGAAATCCGCTTGCGGGCCCAAGTGACGGGCGTCGAGAAGGAGCTTGATCACGTTAGCCGCGTGGTTGCCGGCGGGAAGCCGGTGGAGGCTGATGCGTTCATATGCGCTGTGCCGTTCGAACGGATTCCGGAAGTGCTGCCTTGGATCGCTGTGGATGTCAGCCAGTTTGAGCATTCCCCGATTACCGGCATTCATCTGTGGTTTGACCGTCCAGTGACCCAGTTGCCTCATGCCACGCTGCTTGATCGCACCATCCAGTGGATGTTCAACAAAGGCGAAGGGCGCTATATCGAACTGGTGGTAAGCGCTTCTCGTTCGTTGATTGCGACGCCGCGGCAGGAAATCATTCGGCTGGCGGTGTCGGAGCTTGCGGAGTTCTTTCCGGCTGCGCGCGAGGCCCGGCTCGAGCGCGCTCATGTAGTGAAGGAAGTGCGTGCGACATTTTCGGCTCGGCCAGGATTGGAGGCGTTGCGGCCGGGAAACGAGACGGAAGTGGCGAATCTGTTTCTAGCCGGCGACTGGACTCGCAGCGGATGGCCGGCAACCATGGAGGGCGCCGTGCGCAGCGGATACCTGGCGGCGGAAGCCGTGACGCGGTTTCTTGGTGACGGAAAACGGTTTCTGGTTGCGGACGGCGAACGCCAGGCGTAGGAGTGGACTTGCCGCGCCTTTGCCGTAGTGCGCTACGACAGCTGCTGCGAAGTTATACTAGACATTGGCACTCGAATTCGAGTGGGATTTACGAAAAGCCGCGGCAAATCTAGCCAAACACGAGGTGTCATTCGAGGAGGCGGCGACAGTCTTCGGCGATCCGCTGGGTCGCATTCTGGCGGATCCGCGTCACTCGTCCGTGGAGGAACGGCTGGTACTGCTGGACCGTTCGGAAGGTCGGCGATTGCTTGCTGTCATGTACGTTGAGAAGGGCGAGGCTACTCGAATCATCAGCGCTCGGCAGGCCACTCGCCGCGAACGAAGGGACTATGAAGAAACCGTCCAGTAGAGGTAAAACCTCAAAGCAGGTTGATGCCGACGAGGTCCTTCCGGAGTACGATTTCAGTCGTGCTCGGCGCAACCACTACGCATCTCGGTATGCTTCGGATAGTGTTGTCGTTGTGCTGGAACCCGACGTGGCCGCTGCGTTCCCTGGTTCAGAAGAGGCTAATCAAGCGCTCCGCGCGCTGGCTAGTATCATCGCAAGACATCGCTCTCGTCCGGCAGTGCCGCGTCGCAGATCGTGACAAGAGCTCTCGATTCCACCTCTAAGCGGCTGCTCGAGTAGCCGGTGGGCTAAGACCACTGAAAAGGGACGCGTGTGCCCCGGAAAACAGGAGTCCCTCCGAGGACGTCGTGATCCTTGACGATGATGTCGGCTGATTGCATGGTGGAAGTTGTTGCTAGCGCACAGGGACCTTCTAATTCTATCGCCCCTTTTAGGCTTAAATGAACCGGTCGCCACGCTACACTAAGCGTAGATGACTTTGGACGAACTGGAACGCGAGTACGGTACGCTCCGCCAGCAAGCAGAGGCTGTGCGGAGCTATCTTTGACCTGCCCAACAAGAAGGCGCGGCTAGCGGAAGTCGAAGCCGAGATCGCCAACCCCGATTTCTGGAACCAACCCGAACGCAGTCAGAAGGTGATGCAGGAGCGGAAACGCCTGGAGGTGCCGTTTGCCGATGTGGCGGCCATTAACAGCGCTACCTCCGACATTGAGACCCTGTTCGAACTGGCGCGCGAAGGCGAACCGGTTACGGCCGAGCTCGAGCGCGAAATCACCACGCTGACCGAACGCCTGGAGCGTATCGAGACGCGGATGCTGCTTTCGGGCGAGAATGACGCGCGCGACGCCATTGTCACCATCCATCCGGGCGCCGGCGGCACCGAGAGCCAGGATTGGGCGGAGATGCTCGAGCGCATGTACCTGCGCTGGGCTGAGCGGCATGGTTACAAGACAGAGATCACCGACCGGCAGGAAGGCGATGGCGCGGGCATCAAGTCGGTGACGTTCGAGATCAACGGGAACGACAATATCTACGGCAAGCTGCAATCGGAGGCGGGCGTGCACCGGTTAGTGCGAATCTCCCCGTTTGACTCGAACGCGCGGCGCCATACCTCGTTTGCGTCGGTATTCATTTATCCGCAGATCGACGACGACATACAGATCGATATCAAACCGGAAGATCTGAAGGTGGACGTGTTTCGCGCGAGCGGCGCAGGCGGACAACACGTGAATCGAACGGAATCGGCGGTGCGCTTCACGCACCTTCCCACCGGCATCGTCGTGCAATGCCAGAACGAGCGATCGCAGCATAAGAACCGCTCGAGCGCTATGAAGCAATTGCGCGCGAAGTTGTACGAATACGAGATGGAGAAGAAGCGCGCAGCCGACCGCAAGGTGGAGGACACGAAGCTCGAGATCAACTTCGGCAGCCAGATCCGCAGCTACGTGCTTGCCCCCTACCGCATGGTGAAGGACTTGCGCACCAGGCTGGCGATTGGAGACGTGGACCGGGTGCTCGACGGCGATCTGGACAGCTTGACCCAGGCTTACCTGGTGTGGCGAAAGACCGGGAAGCTGGCGGGCGATGCCAAAGACGACTTGCCGGATTAGGTGCGTCAATTAAAAGACCGGTCTTCGCTGCGAGCCGCGCCCAGAGGGAGCGGTTGTTGGGGCGGTAGCAAGGGCCTTTCGACAAACGACTGAATTTTGAGAAGAAAGACTAAGGAATCTTCTTCGCGATGTTCCCCAGCGACAGCGAACTGAACGAAGCGGCTCGGCTGATTCGCCGCGGGCGGCTGGTCGCTTTCCCAACTGAGACCGTATACGGCTTGGGCGCAAATGCGCTCGACGAGGCGGCCGTAGCGCGAATCTTCGAAGCCAAAGGCCGGCCGGCCACCAGCCCGCTGATTGTTCACGTCGCATCGAAAGAAGCAGCGCGCGAAATCACAACCGAGTGGCCTGAGCTGGCCGAATGTCTGGCGGCGAAATTCTGGCCCGGGCCATTGACGCTTGTGCTACCGAAGCGGGCGGACATCCCGGCGGCGGTAACGGCGGGGCTTGGAACGGTGGGTGTGCGTGTGCCTGGCCATGCCGTTGCACTGGCTCTACTCGAACGGGCCAATGTGCCGATTGCCGCGCCTAGCGCCAACCGCTTCACACAGCTTTCGCCCACCACGGCGGCGCATGTGCGAGCGAGCCTCGGCGATCGAGTCGACATGGTTCTAGACGGCGGCCCCACAGATGTGGGAATCGAATCTACGGTTGTGTCGCTAGATGGACAGCGGCCGATGGTTCTGCGCCCGGGCATGATTGGGCTTGCGGAATTGGAGGCGGCCACCCGTGAAATTGTTGGGGCGGCCTGGGACACGGCGCAAGCGCGAGATGTGGCAAGCGAGGCGGCGAGCGCGAGCGGCTTTGCCTCGCCCGGTTTGCATCCACGGCATTATGCCCCGGCGACGCCTTTTTACGTGCTGACTCCCGGCGCCGCAATGCCGGAAGGGCGCGGACGACTGATTGAGATGCCGGCAGAGCCGGTTGCCTATGCGCACATTTTATATGCGCGGCTGCATGAAGCGGATGGCGAGGGCTGGGATTGGATCGCAGTGCATCGCCCTCCACAGGGCCCCGAATGGGCGGCCATTCACGACCGGTTGAAGCGAGCCGCAACCGGCTGTTAGGCTAGAGCTGCCTTGCCGCGGTTTGCGGGCGCAATCCGCTCCATTCCTCGCCCACGACGATGGAGTTGGCAGGATTGTCAGACATGTACTTCACGCTGACGTAGCCCAGCAGCCATTTATCCCCGTCCGGCAGCAGATCTTGAATGTGAGACAGGTCCTGCATCGAAGTGTATTCTATGCCGCGCACGCTATAGACATAGTCGATCACTCCACCGTGAAGATCCGTGACCAGACCATCGGCCACGCGCCCGATACGGCACACGTCAAGACGGCGCCGTTTTTCGAGTTCCTGCGCGGTCGGCGGTTTGCGCCTGCGCCATATCACAAACCCAACCGTCGAAACGACGACGGCGGCGCCGAATCCCTCCAGAACTCTGACGCCGGACAGGGATCCTAGAACACCTATAAGCATCGCCCTATTTCTTTACCATCTCGAAAACTTTGTTGTAATCAGCCAGAAACTGTTCGAGCCCTTTATCGGTGAGCGGATGATTGAACAATTGGTCGAGCACTTTGAACGGCATCGTGCCAATGTGCGAGCCGGCCTGGGCGGCCTCAATCACGTGCAGCGGCCCGCGGATGGAGGCAGTGAGCACCTGCGTCTTGTAATCGTAGATCTTGTAGATTGCGGTGATTTGCCGGATCAAATCCATGCCTTCCCATCCAATGTCATCAAGGCGTCCTACGAAGGGGCTGATGATATAAGCGCCCGCCTTGGCGGCCAGCAGCGCCTGCGCGGCGGTAAAGCACAACGTGACATTGACACGTATCCCTTCGCCGGCGAGCGCCTTTACCGCAATGATCCCCTCACGAATGAGTGGAATCTTGACGACTATATTCTTGTGTATCTTTGAGAGCCTGCGGCCATCCTCGATCATCTCCTTATGGTTGACGGTGACGACCTCGGCGCTAACGTCGCCATCCACGATGTCGCAAATGCGGCGGACCTGCTCTTCCAAAGGAACGCCTTCCCTGGCAATCAAGGTCGGATTGGTGGTTACGCCGTCAACGATGCCCCAGGCAGCGCCTTTTTTCAGCTCGTCCAGGTTTGCGGTGTCAAGAAAGATTTTCATGATGGTTCCTTTGATCCCTGCGCTCCGGGAGATGACGTCTCATGGCGCGCTAGCCACGATGTTACCAGAAGATTTCGCAAATAAGAGCCACGAAACTCCTGGGAAAAGTCGGTGATTGTCAGGAGAATATCGCCATCGAGAAAAACGGCGGATTTATTGCAGGGTGATTTCAGCCGTCTGCGACTTGCCGCTCTCGTTCCCCTTCTGATCGATGGCGCTTACCGCGTAACGATAGCGTTTGCCTGGTGTTACATCCCGGTCACTGTAAGCCGGGGCAACCACCAGATCGGGAAGTCGTTCCAAGGGCCCGTCGCCCACGGCGCGCCACACGTAGTAGCCTTTCAATTTACTTTCCGGCGAGCGCTCCCAGGTGACCTCGATGGAATTAGGGCCCGCCAGAACGGCGATGCTCGCCGGCACCGAAGGCGGATACACATCGGGCTTATTGACGGGCACAGGTTCCGATGGTTCACTTTCGGCGACCACAGCCGAAGTCTCCCGGATCGCAACCGCCGAATACTCGTACGGGGTGTCGAACTGTGAAGTGGAGTCTAGATAGGGCGAGCTATCAACTGTGGCGAGCAACACCGGGGTCTTCTGGAATGAGGTGGTGCGGCGATAGATATTCCATCTCAGACCCGCATGCTGGGGCCACGACACGACATATCCGGCGGCTGAGGGAACGACGGTGATCTGCGGCCGCTCCAGGGGTTCCACCACCTCGAGCCGGACGAGGTTCGAGACCGGCGACCAACGGCCCTTACGCATGGACGTGCGAATGGCGATAACCACGTTCTGCCCTTGCCAAGCCGCTACGTCGAATTGCCTGACGATGGAGCTGGTCTGGTCATCGGAAGAGACGTCAATGGGAAGCGCCTTCGTATTGCCAAACCACACGTCCTCATGAAACGGCTTTGCGTCAGGACCGATGTCGGCTTCGACATTCTGAAACTGGCGGATCAGATAACCGTCGGTGGTGTAGCGAGGGAGCGTGAAATGCACTTCGATTTTGGAGCCGCGTTCGACGGCATTGAGGTCGGCGACCGGCTTCGGGATGTGAGGCGACGGAGGCATCGGGTCGCCGACATAGCCGCAGGAGGAAAGGGCCGCCCATGTTGCAAGAAGAAGCAAGGCCGGGGAGGCGGCGCCCGGCGGCCGGCGCGCGGAACCGTGCATCAAAGAATGTACCGGCTGAGATCCTGATCCTTGACGATATCGGCTAGCTGCTTGCGTACAAATGCGCCATCCACGCGGACATTTTTCTTCTTCAGGTCGGGGCCCTCAAAAGAGACTTCCTCGAGCAGACGCTCCATGATGGTGTGCAGGCGCCGCGCGCCGATGTTTTCCATCGATTCATTGCATCGTGCGGCCATGCGGGCGATTTCGACCACTGCGTCTTCAGTAAATGAGAGCTTGATGCCCTCGGTTTCAAGCAGCGCAGAGTATTGCTTGATAAGCGCTGACTTAGGCTCTTTCAGGATGCGGATGAAATCCTGTTCGTTGAGCGATTTCAGCTCCACGCGGATCGGGAAGCGGCCCTGCAATTCGGGAATCAGATCGCTGGGCTTGGAGACGTGGAAGGCGCCGGCAGCGATGAAGAGGACGTGATCGGTGCGGACAAATCCATAGCGCGTATTGACGGTGGTGCCTTCCACTATGGGGAGAATGTCGCGTTGGACGCCTTCGCGGCTGACATCGGGGCCGTGGCCGCCTTCGCGCCCGGCGATCTTGTCAATCTCATCCAGAAACACGATTCCGTTGCGCTCTACGCGTTCGAGGGCGATGCGAGTGACTTGATCCATATCGATGAGCTTCTGCTCTTCTTCCTGGATCAGGTATTCGAGAGCCTCCGAGACACGCATGTTGCGTTTGCGCGTGCGCGCTCCAAACAACCCGGGAATCATGTCCTTCAGGTTGATATCCATCTCTTCGAGGTTCCCGTTAGTGGAAAATTCAAAGCTCGGGCCGCGTTCCTTTACGTCGACTTCTACTGTGCGGTCGTCTAATTTGCCCGCGCGCAGTTTTTCGCGCAGCTTCTCGCGAGTACGCTCCGGAGCCTCGGCGCCTTCGGGGGCGGGCGGGATTAGAAGATCAAGCAGCCGTTCTTCGGCGTTCTGTTCGGCGCGGTCGGCGACCTGGTCGAGGCGCTCCTCGCGCACCATGTCGATGGCGATATCCACCAGATCGCGGACCAGCGATTCCACGTCGCGCCCGACATAGCCAACCTCGGTGAACTTACTGGCTTCCACTTTCAGAAAAGGGGAGTTGGAGAGCTTCGCGAGGCGGCGCGCGATCTCGGTTTTGCCGACGCCGGTGGGCCCGATCATGAGGATGTTCTTCGGCATCACCTCTTCGGCTATGTCGGGATCGAGCTTCTGGCGGCGGACACGGTTACGCAATGCGACGGCTACAGCGCGTTTGGCGTCGGCCTGGCCGATCACGTGTCGATCGAGCTCGACCACGATTTCACGCGGCGTCAACTCATCGAGAAGCGGCGCCTCATCGGAAGCCGGCTGGGGCAAGTGAATCACCATTAGCCCAGCTCCTCGAACGCGATATTGTCGTTCGTGTAGATGCAGACGTCGGCGGCAATTTTCATGGCCTTCTCGACGATCTCGCGGGCGCTGAGGTTGGTGTTCTCGAGCAGTGCGGAGGCGGCGGCCTTGGCAAAGCTGCCTCCCGAGCCTATGGCGGCCAGGGGAGAATCTGGCTCTATCACATCGCCGGTTCCGCTCACGATGTACATGTTCTGGATGTCGGAGACCAGCAGCAGGGCTTCCAGATGGCGCAGCATGCGGTCCGTGCGCCAGTCTTTGGCAAGTTCCACCACGCTGCGCGCCAGGTTGCCGGCGTGCTGCTCGAGTTTGGTTTCAAAGCGCGCAAATAGAGCAAAGGCATCGGCAGTCGAGCCGGCAAAGCCGCTGATGATCTTGCCGTTGTGGAGGCGGCGCAGTTTCCGGGCGCTCGCCTTCAAAACTTCGCTTCCCATGGTCACCTGGCCATCGCCGGCCAGCACAACCTTGCCGTTTCGCCGGACGCAGAGAATCGTCGTCGAACGGATTCGTTTCTTCGTCATTTACTAGCCCCATTTGAACACAGCGGGGATGGTACGCGGCTGGAACCACAACTTACGCCGTGGGGCGACCCCCTGGTCCGCGCGGGTCCCCCCGGACCCGCTCTTCGCGCATCAGATCGGCTCCCCCCACGTGCGAAAGGGCCGACGGGGGCGTCGGCCGCGGACCAGGGGGGTCCGCCCCACCATAAGGCACAATTCCTATGGCGCTTTTCCGCAACCTCAAAAGTCCGTGTCACGCAGGGTGGTCGAGCCGCCACAGAATCTGCTTCAGCATTCCGAGCCAGACTTCGGCATCGTGCTTGGGCAGGTGAAGGCGCCGGACCAAACGCCGGATCTTCAGTTCGTTCGATTCGCGCGTGCGTTCGTGAACATAGCCGCTTTTCCGCAGCAGATCGAGGAGCACCGCTGTCATGCGCTCCAGGTCCTCGGCCGGCGCAGGGGGAGGCAGGTCAAACCCGGCGGCCGGCACTCTGACGGCGCGGCGCAACTCGTAGAGGCACACGGCTACCGCCTGACCCAGGTTCATCGAGCCGTGTGCTTCCCTGGTGGGGATTCGGAGATTCCAGTGGCAATGGCTAAGGTCTTCGTTCGCCAGGCCGAACTTCTCCGAACCGAAAAGCAGGGCCACCACCGCAGTCTTGGCCACTGGCGCAGACTCGAGGTGTTGCCGGATCAGGCGCCCGGCGCGTTCCAAGCGGTACAGCGGCGCATGCAAATCTCGATTGCCAAGCGACGTGGTTCCCACCACCAGCGTGCATCCGGCCAGAGCCTCGGGGAGCTTCGCATGCACGCTTGCGCTTTCGAGAATGGCGTGGGCATTCACGGCGCTACGGGCTTCCCGGAACGCCACGTCATAGGGAGCCACCAGGTGCAAATCGGTAAACCCGAAGTTTGACATGGCCCGTGCAGCGGCGCCGATATTCAGTGGGTTGCGCGGCGAGACCAGAACTACGCGCAATGCGAGGGGTCTCGCGTCCGCCTGCGCGGAAGCACTCGCGTTGGAGACCTTACTGCTCGAGGTACGTGTAACCGTTCAGCCCCTCTTCGTAGAACTTCAGCAGGCGCCCCGACTCCTCGTAGCCGATGCGCTGCTCGCGAACCGCGGTTTCGACGTCTTTGCGGAACTGCTCAAGCAGCGTGGCCGCACTGAATTGCACATAGTTGAGCACTTCGCGCACGGTGTCGCCTTGGACCACCGTTTCGAGCACCACTTCATTCTGCTCGTTGAGGATGACATGCACCGCGTTGGTGTCGCCGAACAGATTGTGAAGGTCGCCCAGGATCTCCTGATAGGCGCCAATCAGGAAAGACGCTAGGATGTACGGGTGGCCGTTAAAGCTGTGCAGCGGCAGCGTTTTTTTCACGTCGCGCCGGTCAATGAATTGGTCGACTTTCCCGTCGGAGTCGCAGGAAATGTCACCCAGAATGCCCTTTCGCGTTGGAGCTTCGTTGAGCCGGTGAATGGGCATGATCGGAAATAGCTGCTTCACCGCCCAACTGTCGGGCATGCTCTGGAACAACGAGAAGTTGCAGAAATAGGTATCGGAGAGCATTCCGTCCAATCCCTCGAGCTCTTCGGGGAAGTAGTCGAGGTCGCTGGCCAGCTTGTGGATCTTTCTGCAAATCGACCAGTAGAGATTCTCAGCCAGCCCGCGTTGTTCGAGCGACAGGTAGCCCAGGCTGAATAGGTTCAGGGCGGAATCCAGGGCCTGCTGCGCGTCGTGATAGGTCTCGAGCAGATTCTTCTTGTTCAGCGATTTGTGGGTTTCAAAAAGGTCGATCAGGCATTGCTCGGAGTCCTCGGAAATGGATGCGGGCAGCTCGTCCTCTCCAAATCCGCTCACGCCCAGGACATTAAATACCAGTGCGCTATGGTAAGCGGCCACGGCGCGCCCGCTTTCCGTAATCAGGTTCGGATGCGGCACTTCTGCCTCGTCGCAAATATTCAGCACGTGGTAAACCACGTCGCGCGCGTACTCTTCCAGCGTGTAGTTCACGCTGGATTCAAAATCAGTCTGCGAGCCATCGTAGTCGATTCCCAGGCCGCCGCCGACGTCCAGAAAACGGAGCCCCGTCCCCATGCGCTTCAGGTCTACATATATGCGGGCGGCCTCGATCACCGCGGCCTTGATCTGGCGAATGTTGGTGATCTGGCTGCCCAAATGGAAATGCAGCAACTCGAGGCAGTCGGCCATGTCATTCAGCTTGAGAAACTCAACCGCTTTCAAGGCTTCGCTCACCGTCAAGCCGAACTTGGAACGGTAGCCGCCTGAAGATTTCCAGCGGCCTGAGCCGCGGCTGGCCAGCTTCACGCGGATTCCGATGGTCGGTTTCACGCCAACTTTGGCGGCGTGCTTGACAATTAATTCGAGCTCCGTGAATTTCTCCACCACTGGCGTGATGCGGCGCCCGATCTTCTGGGCGAGCATCACCATCTCGATATATTCGTCATCTTTGAAGCCGTTGCAGATGATGGGCGTTTCGTTGTCGGCAATGGCGAGAACGGCCAGCAATTCGGGCTTCGAGCCGGCCTCGAGACCGAAGTGGTAAGGACGGCCGTACTGAAAGATCTCCTCCACCACCTGCCGCTGCTGGTTTACCTTAATCGGGTATACGCAGCAGTAAGAGCCCTGATAGCCGTGCTCGCGGATACTGGTGTCAAACGCCTGGTGCATTTCGCCCAGCCGGTGTTTGAGGATCTCGCCAAACCGTATGAGGATTGGCAGCGAAATGCCGCGCCACTCGAGGGAATCGACTAACTGTTTGAGGTCGATCTTGCGCTCTGGCTCCTTGGTTGGATGCACGAACACATTGCCGTTTTCACCGATGGAAAAATACCCCTTGCCCCAACTGGCGACGTCGTATAACTCGGACGCGTCGGTGACTGTCCAACGATCCGATGGCTCGCGTACCAGTGCCGGGTCGGCAACTTTTACAACGTTCAATTTCCGAAACTCCTTCGAGAGTGAGGCTGAAGCTCGAGTGGCGGTATTAATCGGCCCTGCTAACTTCGCTTACTTCCATAATTTAAACACGGAAATCGGCCAGAGACCGAATAACTATATGAAATTTCACATCGGCGCCTGAAAACTCCCCGGGTCGCGGGCGACTGGCAGGTGGTGCGAGGACAATGGGATCAGAAATGCTGTATTCCTTTTTGCGCTGAGCACCGCTCCGGCGCACGCTCTTAAGTCAGATGTTGAGTCCGAAGCTTCCAATCCGGCCTGAATTCGTCGAGCTCGCCGCGGGCCTGGCCGTCGCCCTGGTGCTTCTCGCGATCGCGCGCAGCGACTATGGCTGGCTCGGTGGTTGGGGGCGTGCCGCGCGCAAACTGGCCCGGCGCAGAACTCTGGTGATTGTGCTGGCAGCCCTCCTCGGCCCGGTCATCAGGCTGGCGCTACTCGCGGTCGCGCCAGTTCCGGAGCCTGTTATTCATGACGAATTCGTTCACCTCCTGGTTGCCGATACGCTGCGGCACGGCCGGATTGCGAATCCGCCGCTGCCGCTCTCCGACTTTTTCGAAACCATCTACGTATTGCAGCGGCCCGTGTACGCCGCCGGCTACCCGATTGGCAACGGAGCATTCCTGGCTCTCGGTTGGGTGCTTACGGGGTATCCGTGGTTCGGAGTCTGGATCGCGATGGTGCTCTGCTGCGGATCGGTGACGTGGTTTCAATACCGCTGGAATCCTCCATTGGCGGCGTGCGCCGGAGGCCTTCTCTTCAGTCTGCTTTTCGGCATCTCATCGGGCTGGATCGACACCTATTGGGGCGGCGCAGTGCCTGCGGCTGGGGGCGCTTTGGCTCTCGGCGCGCTCCCGGATCTTCTGCGAACCTGGCGCATCCGGTCCGCTGCGCTCGTAGCGGCCGGCTGGACACTGGCGTGGTTTACGCGGCCATATGAGTCGGTGCTTCTGGGAATCCTGGTGGCTGCGGCGGTTCTTGCGCGACTCCTGAAAAACCGTACCGCGACTAAGCCACAACTTGCAAGGGGTGGCGGCGGCGCGCGAGTTCTCATCGCGCTTCTCTTACTCGGCTTGGTCGGAATTGCGGACGCCGCTGTTTCCGGCTGGCATAACCTGCGCGTCACCGGCGATCCCTGGCTGCTTCCCTATCAACTGACGCAGCGCCAATACGGCGTTCCGCAAGGATTCGTGTGGCAGAAAGAAGCGCCTTTGCCCGAGCGCCTCAACCCACAGCAAAAGGAAGTTTATTTCTGGCAGCGGGATCTGTTTCGCCAATCGTGGTCGCCCGTGAACCGGCTGCTGAATCTGAAGCGTGTCTGGGCTTTTTATATCGGATACCCATTGACCATCCCGCTGCTCCTCGGGTTGCTTGGCTGGCGAAGCCGGAAGGCGCGGGTGTTGATTATGATTCTGGCGGCCAGCCTGGTCTGGAGCTCGCTTTACTGGCAAATGGTTCCACACTATCTAGCCCCGGTGGCGGCTGTGCTTCTGGCTCTGATGATGCGCGGCTTCCTGGTGTTGAGTTACTGGCGTCTCCCGGTGGACGCGCGGCGGGCGGGCGCGCTTCCGGCTGGCGCATGTCTCGCGATTGGCCTCTGGTTAGCCTCAGCACTGGCGGGATTGCGCATCCTCCATCCATTCCTTTTGATGGGACACGCTGCTCCGCCGGCGCCGCGGGCTGCCATCAGCCTCGAGCTGCAGGCTACGCCGGGAACGCACCTGGTCTTCGTGCGCTACGCAGCCGGCGATAGCGCTCACACAGCGTGGGTCTACAACGGCGCCCAGCTCGAAGGAGCGAAGGTAATTTGGGCCAATGACCTCGGCCCCGAACGGAACCGCGAGTTGCTCCATTACTTCCCAAGCCGCATGGCATGGACGGTAGCGACGGATGAGGGAATTTTGAAGCGGTATGGCGAATAAGCTGTCAGCAATCAGCTTTCAGCCGCGCCGGAATGGCCGATCGCTTTACGCTGATAGCTGACCGCAGAAATCACGCTTGCCTCATCCAGACGCGAAAGTGCGAGCGTTGGTCCCAGGAACTACCCGCGGACGCATAGGCACACAGACGAACATCGCCGCCGTTGGTTTGCGGCGCGGCGAACGCCATCCCGATTCCCTCGACTTTCGAGATGGTTTTCAGTGGCAGCGATCCGTCTTTCGCAGCGGCAAGATTCACAGGCATCTCGAGGCCGGGCTGTCCCAGGCGAAGATCCCTCGCGAGAGTCAGCGGGCCCCGCGCAACGGCTACGAACCGGCCAGCGCCATCTCCGGGCGCACGCAAAACGCGTGGGCGCATGTCCAGTTTCAAGCGAATTGTATCCGACGGTGTCCAACGTCTCTCGATGACGGCGTAGCTTCCGGCGCGGACGCCGCGTACCGGCGAACCACCTACCGTGACAGCCGTTTCTGTGCTCCATTCGGGGATTCGCAGGCGCAAGGCAAACGACTCGGGTTGCTCGAGGCGCAGGCGCAGGTCGACCGTCTCCGAAAACGGATACGCCGTTACAACCTCCAGCCGGGCCGGCCGGCCCGAGGGCAGCGTCAGGCGCCATTCGCCTTCTTCGAAAAGGTTAACCACCGGGCCATCGGCGCCCGCCATCACGGCAATCGCGGGCAGCAACATGAGGCCTCGCGGCCCATTGGCCATGCAGCAATTCAACTCCATCCCGCACTGCGCCGGCCCCAGTTCACGCTCGCCGTCGAGCGAGCTGTATTTGCCGAAGGCCGAGCCGTCCGGAGTCATGGCCCCGGCGAGCGCGTTGTAGGCGGCGGCCTCGATGTCGCCGGCAAAGCCCGGATCGCCGGTCAGGCGCAGTAAGTTAGCGGAAAATTGCATCCACGACGCCGTGACGCATGTCTCCATCATGTTGTGCGCGGGCTGGGTCTGGTGCGCCCTTCCGCCATACCAGCATTCTTCGGCGGAGCCCGAGCCAGCAACATTAATCTCGGTGTCCCGGATATTTCGATGTGTTCGCAAAGCGGCTTCGAGGTACGGCGGCCGGCCCGTTTCTCTGTACAGCTCCAAGAGGCCGGTGTAGCAAGACATCATCTCGTAGGCCTTGCCGCCGTTCTCCCAGGAAAACCACTTCTTCGGGGGTGGAAAGCGGTTCGCCACCGGAACGCCCTCGAGGGCGTTCTCGATCAGCCGCGGACCTTTTTCTGAAGACCATCGCGAGACTATGTACTCGGCGAATCGAATGTGGGCAGGGTTGCCAGCTCGGCGAGCGAGCCCAACGATCGGCTCGAGCACGGAACTGCTGGCCATGCCCCGATACAGTCCATGCGTGACGATGTCGGCCTTGCCCGGCCCGACTTCCCGCTCGAGATGCGCGGCCAAACGGTTAGCGCCGTCGAGCATGGCGCGGTCGCCGCTGAGGTCGAAGCAGGCAAGCAGCCCGAGCAGCGTATACTTGCGGCCCCAAATGTCCCAGCCATCGAGATGACTGTCCTCGGCATAATTGCCAATGTAGCCGTCTGGGCTCTGGGTCGCTAGTAGCTCGCGGGCGGAGCCGAGCAGGCGGTCGCGTCCGCGGCTGCTGGATGTGTATTGGCAGGCTGCCGCCGACGACAGGGCCCATTTCCCCCAGAACTCCGTCTGCCAGCAGTGGCGTTCCGCGCGTTGGCGGAAAGGCGCTACCAGCGCGCCGGGATCCTGCGCGAAAATCCGGTTGGCGATACAGGCGTCCAGTTTTGCGCCAAGATACCCATCGAGACGGACGTCACCCAAATGTGCCGGCGAAAGCACGTCAGAGACGCGCCGGCGAGGTCCCTCGACATAGCGTGAGTCATTCTGCCGGGTGCGCGAGCAACTAGCCAGAAAGCCCGTCAAAGCAAGCATTTCGCGCCGGGAAACGGGCTGCACCGCTACAACATAGCACCCTCGCCTCACATTCGATCAGCGAGTGTTTTCTTTGAGATCCCGGTTTGCGACAGGTTTGAAAATGGCAGCCAACACGCTCTGCTCACGTGGTATTGTTAAAGGCGTCTAACTGGCGGCTCTGTAATCGGCGAAAACAGTTTCCTCGTTCCTGGCTGCTAGAACACATTGGCTAACAGGAGTGTCTGAATGACAAAGTTGTTCGTAGGAAACTTAAATTTTCGCACGACCCAGGAAGAGTTGACGGCCCTGTTTGCGGAGTACGGCGCCGTCGAAACCGTGAGCGTGATCACGGATCGCATGACCGGCCAGCCGCGCGGCTTTGCTTTTGTCGAGATGACAAACCGCAATGAAGCGGAAGCGGCGATCTCGGCCCTGAACGGGCGCGACATGCACGGGCGTGCGCTGAACGTTAACGAAGCCCGGCCCATGAGTGAAGGCCCTCGTGGCGGAGGCGGTGGTGGCGGCCGCGGCAAGGGCGGCAGCTTCGACCGCAACAAGCGCCAGCGCTGGTAGTATCGCCAATAACAGTTAGCTAATGAGTGGGGCGGACCCCCCGGTCCGCGGCCGGGCCAACCGCGGCCCAGTCGTCAAGCGTTGCGTTCGGTTACCAGCTCGACAATTGATTGCAGCGCACGCTGGGCAGCGTTCTCCGGAAACAGCCCGATCAGCGCTCTCGACTTGGCCGTAAACGCATGTGCGCGCTCATATGACCGCGAGACCGCGTTGTGCCGTTCGAGTATCTGGACGATGCGCATGAAAGGCACTTCGTCATAGTTGCCTTCCATCACCACCGTCTCCACCGCGCGCCGCTCCTCCGCATTGGCGGATTCCAGCGCATAGATCAGCGGCAGGGTAACTTTGCCCTCGCGCAAATCATTGCCCGCGGGTTTCCCCAGGATTTTCTCCGTTGACGTGAAATCGAGGATATCGTCGACCAGTTGAAACGCCATCCCCAGGTTCCAGGCAAATTCTCCCAACTGGTTTTCAGCCGATTCGGAGGCGCCGGCGGCCACGGCTCCCAGACGCGCGCAGGCCGAGAACAGGCTGGCCGTTTTGCGATCCACCAATTCCATGTAGTCGGTCTCGGTGATATCGATATTGCGCAGCCGCTCGAGCTGCACCAGTTCGCCTTCCACCATCATTTGCGTCAATGAGATCAGCACATCGAGCAAATGGAAGTTGCGTTCGCGCAGGGCCATTTGGAACGCCTGCATGTAGAGCCAGTCGCCAGCAAGAACGGCCGTATGATTCCCCCAAACCACATTGGTTGAGGGGCGGCCCCGCCGCGTCCGCGCCACATCGATCACGTCGTCGTGTACCAGCGTCGCAGTATGGATCATTTCGACCACGGCGGCCAGATGTCGCGCGGTGCTATTAGATGGTCCAAACAGTTTCGTGGCCAGCAGGAGCAGCGTTGGGCGCAGCCGCTTGCCGCCTCCTGATTGCAAATATTGATTGATGGTAGTGAGAGCGTCCACCGAGGCGATCGACTCGATGCCGATCTCATGCTCCACCGTCTTGAGGTCGGCCTGAACAAGTTCGAAGACTTCTCTGGCGGCCAGCGATTGTTTGAACTCGTTAAACATGGGAGCCCGTTGGCGAGTGAACTCTTAGTGTACTAGCCCGTGATTCCTGTCTTTACAGACGACGCCGTCAAAAGCGGAGGGTACAGGGGGCGTAGGACCGGATGGCGCGCAACTCGACAGGCTTTTCCAGAACCTCAGTTAACGCGGGCGGGAATCCGGAAGACCCGCTCGAAGTTGGCCGTGGTCTCAAGCGCCAACTGGTCGAGTGAAACGCCGCGAGCCTCCGCGATCACCTGTGCCGAGTGAACCAAGTAGGCAGGTTCGTTCCGTTGCCCACGGTGGGGAACCGGCGCCAGATACGGGCAATCGGTTTCGAGCAATAGCCGGTCGGAAGGCACAACCCGCGCCGCTTCACGCACTTCTTTGGATTTCGGGTACGTCGCCACGCCGCCAAACGACAGACAAAAGCCGAGATCTAAACACTCGCGCGCCTCGTCCGCGCCGCCCGTAAAGCAGTGCATTACGCAATCCAGGCCCGCCGGGGCCCAGTGCTCGCGAAGAATGTCGAGCGTATCGCGCCAGGCGTCGCGCGTATGAATCACAATGGGCATCCGCGCCTCTCGGGCCAGTTCAAGCTGTCGGAGAAACACCGGAAGCTGCGCTTCTTTGGGAGTGTCCCAGTGGTAATCGAGCCCAATCTCCCCGACCGCTACAACCTTCCGGTGACCCATCAGCCCGGCGAGATTCTCAAAAGTCTTTCCATCCACTTTGGGAGCGTCGTTCGGATGCACACCCACCGTCGCGTAGACCTTGGGGTGCAGACCGGCGACGCGAATAGCGGCCTCGAGATCCGGAGGGCCGTCCCCGGTTCCGATCGAGAGCATGTACTTAAGGCCAGCCTCGCCGGCGCGGGCGATCACGGCTTCGCGATCATCCTCGAACCGGCTATCGTCCAGATGGCAATGTGAGTCGACCAGTTCCACAGGCCCCTACTTCAGCCGCGCCCCTGCGGCGACATCCTCGTGAAAGCCCGCCAGTATAGGAAGCCCTCCTTCCACACTGGCCGCCACAATCATGCCCTGCGAAGTGAGCCCGCGCAGTTTCCGAGGCTGAAGATTGGCGACAATCACCACCTTGCGCCCAATCAGCTCCTCCGGTTTGTAGGCAAGAGCGATCCCGGCCACAATCGTTCGCGGTTCCGCCTCGCCGATATCCACTTTCAGGTGCAGCAGCTTGTCCGCGCCCTTCACGGCCTCCGCCTGCTTCACGATTCCAACCCTCAGATCCACCTTGGAGAAGTCGTCAAGCGAAATGTAGCCTGAGGCTTCTCCGCCGGCTGGGCTTGAAGCTGCCGGAGCAACTTCTGTCTTTGGATGCCCAAGCAATTCAGCCTGACGATTCTTCTCTTGAATTTCCAATTCCTGCATTTTTTCGATGGCCGCTTTCGAATCGAGACGCGGGAACACAGACGCTAGCATGCCAATGCTCTGCCCGCCCGCCAGCCCACCCCAAATTAGTTGGTCGTCCAGAATTTCGGCAACCGGCTGCGAAAAGCCGATCTGCCGCCAGATAGTCTCACAGGCGTGCGGCAGCACCGGCGCAGCCAGCACGGTGATAATGCGCAGTGCCTCCGAGGCCGTGTAAAGCGTCTCGTCAAGCCGCTCGTGAGCGCCAGGATCCTTGGCCAGTTTCCACGGAGCACGCTCAACGATGAATTTATCCACAGCCGAGACAATGCCCCAGATCGCTTCCAGTGCCCGCGAGAAATCGAAGTTCTCGTATGCTGCGAGCGCGGCAGTCGTGCCGGCAGCGGCCGCCTCCGCAATCGCTCGGTCACCCCCGCTGGCCGGGATTACTCCGCCGCGGTACTGCTGGACCATACTCAATGTGCGGCTTGCGAGATTTCCCAGCCCGTTCGCGAGATCGGAGTTGTACCGCCCCACCAGCGCGTCGTAGCTGAAGCTACCATCCTGGCCAAAGACGACTTCCCTCAGCAGGAAGTAACGCAGTGCGTCAACTCCCATGACTTCCGCGATCGGCACGGGCCGCACGATGTTTCCGCGCGACTTACTCATCTTGTCGTTCTCAAACAAAAGCCAGCCATGCGCGAACACCTGCTTGGGTAGCTCCCAGCCGGCCGCCATCAGAAACGCGGGCCAATAGACCGTGTGGAAGCGCAGGATTTCCTTGCCGATCAAATGCAGATCCGCGGGCCAGCGACCTTCGCCATCTACCGCGGACATGTAGGTGGTCAGCGCGTCGAACCACACGTAGAAAACGTGCCGCGGGTCTTGGATTACCGGGATTCCCCAATTGACGCTCGTGCGCGTGATGGAAAGATCGGCCAGCCCTTGCTTGACGAACGACAGTACCTCGTTGCGCCTTATTTCCGGCCGGATAAAATTCGGATTCTGTTCGTAATACTCGAGTAACCGCTCGGTGAACGCGGAAAGCCTGAAGAAGTAATTCTCTTCGGTCACTTCCTCGTAAGGCTTCCCTGTTTCCGGGTCGATATCTCCTGGCTTCGCGTCATTGACAAACGCTTCGCTGACCACCGCGTAAAGGCCCGTGTAAGTCCCCTTGTAGATGTAGCCATTGGCCATACATCGCTCAAAGAGCACGTTCACCAGGCGCGCGTGATCTTCACTCGTCGTACGCTCAAAGCGGTCCACCCTCAGGTCGAGCTTCTTCCACGTAGCTGCGAAATCGGCGGAAATAATATCCGCGTAATCCTTCGGCGTCTTCCCTTGTGCCTGGGCCGCGCGCTCCACTTTCGTTCCGTGTTCGTCGGTGCCCGTGGTTAGAACGACGTCGTAGCCGTGCAGCCTCTTCAGCCGGGCAATGGTCTCGGCGGCAATCGTCGTGTACGCATGACCAATATGCGGCGCGGCGTTGACGTAATAGATGGGCGTCGTCAGATAGTAATTTCGAGGATTCATGAATAGTTAGTCACTCAGTCTTAGCGCCGCCCCGCGACGCATTCCAATACGCGTGGTTCGCCTCCGCCAACACTCGCCTGATCGGCACATCCTTGGCTTGCGCCAGCGCGCGGCAATCTTCGTATTCGGGAGCAAACGAACCGCCCGCCGCCACCTTCACGCGAACTCGCCCGAAGCTGGTTTCAATCTCTTCCATGCGCCGTGCCTCGACCCGCCTTTCGGCTTGCAGCACGCGCAGCCCAAGCGTCGTGGTCTCGGCAAAAATAAGTTGCGCGAGCCGATCCACGCTACCCGGCTCGGCTATCACCGTCAGCAGCGTCGCGGGCCGGCTTTTCTTCATGAAAATGGGCGTGAGGGTCACATCCAGCGCGCCGGCCTCGAGCAGGCGGTCCATCGCATAGCCAAGCACTTGAGGGCTTGAGTCGTCGATGTTCGCTTCAAGAATTGCGACCGTAGTCGTTTCCTTCGCGTCCGTGTGCTCGCCGATCACCACCCGCAACACGTTCGCCTGGCCCGGAAAATCCTTGTCCCCGGCGCCGAAGCCCTGCGCCAGAATGCGCACGGCCGGCAGCGCCCCAAATCCTTTGGCGAGCGTCGTGACAATGGCCGCGCCGGTGGGCGTTGTTAGCTCGACGCTCGGACCGGCCGAGTAGACCGGCGCGCCAATCAGCAGCGCCGCAGTGGCTGGCGCCGGAACCGGCAATACTCCGTGCTCGGTGGAAACCGTTCCACTCCCCACGTTGATGCGTGAGGCATAAATTTCGGTCACGCCAAGCGAATCCAGCGCCGCGCAAGCCGCCACGATGTCGCTGATGGAATCCACCGCTCCGACCTCATGGAAATGAACTTTTTCCAAAGGCACATCGTGTACTTTGGCTTCCGCTTCCCCTAGCCGCCGGAAAATGGCGAGCGAGTTCGCGCGCGCGCTATCAGAAAGCTCGGCGCCTTGAATTATCTTCTCGATCTGCGGCAGATGCCGGTGTGCTTTCTGTGTCCCGCCCGAGACGCGGAATTTTGAGGCGTGAATGCCATTTCGCTTGGTCTTTTCGAGCGCATAAGTGGCGCCGAGTTGCAAGCTTCCCAGCGACGCTTCCACGGCTGCCCAATCCGCGCCCGCATCCAGCAGCGCGCCGGCTGTCATATCGCCGCTAATGCCGGAGAATGCATCGAAGTAGCAGATTTTCATGGAAGGAGCGGGAAGCATCTCCCGCTGGCCGGGATATCTTCATCTTACAGGTGGCACGGGCTTAGCAAGTGTTTTCAAACTCGCTTAGCCTGCGAGACTCGTGGCACAGCCTTCAGGCTGTGGGTTCTCACAGACATCCGCTCCCTGACGGTCGCGGTTCCGTGCGAGCTGTTGACAGCACCGAACCGCGCGCGTCAGCAAGCGGATCAGTTGCTTTCGAAGTCTTCGCCGAGCGGCGAGCCGTCTGGCGGAGCGGCTGGCTTGGTCACGCGAATCTCTTTCGGGTTCAGGAGGAAATATTCGATCTGGTGCGCGGCAAAACGAAAATGAGCCTGCTCGAGCGCATCCGGGACACTTCGAGCACTCGCCCATTTCCGCAAATCGTCGAGCTTAGCGAAAGCGATTGCGCGGGCCTGCTCCGAGGCCTTATCATTCGACGCCAGACTGAGGAGCCGGTAAAGAACAACATCGTCAATCGACCGCCCAACTTCCTGAACCTCGGAGCCGGTGCGGGCTGATTTCCAAGTGGCCGCAATCAGCCGATCGATTACTTCATCCAGGCCGGGATTCTTCGGATCGCGCGCGTGGTATTCCACAAGGCGGGTCGCGCGCTCCGGGTGCAAGATTAGCCCGGCGGTCAAGTCAGCGGCGGCGTCCACTGCGGAGAGTGGATCGAACGTCAATCCGGTCCGGCCGTGAAAATTCTCCCTGCCCCGCTCGAACCCGTCCGCGGGCGGGGGAATCAATCGCAAGATTCTCTCCGGAATCTGAAGAGTCTCCGGATCGAGGGTTTCGAGCAGCACGCTGAGGGCGCGGCGCTGTTCGGCGGGCGCTACGATTTCGGTCACCTTCTGGCCATCGCCGCGCAGAGCATAGGTGTAGTCGAGTCCGCCCAGCACTTTGGCCGCGGCCTCGGTCTGGTAACGATGGTAGAGGTAGACCGGCACGAATACATCTTCCAGACTGCTCATCGGATCGTCGGGCCTGATGCGGCGTTCATCGAAGCGTTTGATGGCCGCGGCGCGCACGCCGAGAATCCGTTTGAGTTCATCCACGGCATTGGTTCCGGAATCCCAAAGATGCGTAGCCGGGTGAGCGCTGCCTTGCGGACGCGCATCTTGATCGCTGAGGAAGATCAGACCCTTGCGCGCCGCTGTGGTGATGATCGAGTCAAGTTCCGCACGTTCGTCTGCACCCGATGGGAATTCGCGGTAGCCAAAGTCGATGGTCACTTTGTCCCACTCTCCGATGCCCGTCGCGTAGGCCTCATGCAGATCCGGCTCGCCGTTGGCATCCAGCGTCACGTAAGGTGGAGGATAATCCATCACGGAAGCCCGGCCGCGTGTGCTCGCGATGAAGTTATGCTCCAGGCCAAGCGCGTGCCCGATTTCATGCGCTGACAATTGCCGCAGCCGTGCGAGCCCCATCTCCACCATCCGCGGGTCTTCCGGCTTGCCATTCTCGTAATCCGCAATCAGCCCTTGCGCAATGAGATAGTCTTGCCGAACGCGCAACGAGCCAAGCGTCACATGGCCTTTGATGATCTCTCCGGTACGCGGATCGACCACGCTGCCGCCATAGGACCAGCCGCGCGTCGATCGATGCACCCATTGGATGATGTTGTAGCGAATATCCATCGGATCGGCATCGGGAGGAAGCATGACCACTTTGAATGCGTTGCGGAACCCAGCCGCTTCGAAGGCTTGATTCCACCAGTTGCCGCCTTCGAGCAGCGCGGTTCGTATCGGCTCCGGCGTCCCAGGATCAAGGTAGTAAATAATCGGCTCCACCGGTTCGCTGATCGCCGCGGACGGGTCTTTCTTGATCAACCTGTGCCGGGCAATGAAGCGCCGGTGTATCGACTCATTGATCGGCACTGAGAAATCCATGTACTCGATGCCCCAGTGGCCGCCGCGCGGGTCAAAGGCTCGCGGGCGGTACCCGGCATCGGGAAGCTCGATGAACGAGTGGTGCTGCCGGACGGTGACAGAATCGGGGCTTGGCGTTACGTCGCGAACCCAATCGCCGGGAGGCCCTTCGGCAGCGAACGTAAGCGTAGCCTCCACTTCCGTGTTCTTAGGGAAGTTTCGGGTGCGTGGAAGATACAGCGCGCTGCGGGCTGCATCCAAATGAAAGCTGCCTTGTTTGTGGCCGGCAAGAGTCGCCGCGACATGATGCGCGTCACGCAGGAAGAACTGCGTGGCATCCACCAATGCCCGTCCGCCTTCTTCCGCTTCGATGGTGAAGCCAAAAATCACCGATTGAGCGAAGGCCTCTTCCACCGACGCCCGCTCTTCCGCATTCGAAGACGACGCGCGGAATGCATAGTTGCGCTGGATGAGCAGGACCTTCGGCCCTCTGCGCTCAAACCGGAGAATCATGGTGTCGCCTGACTGCCCGCGATCCAGGCCGATGTCATTTGAGCCAACACCCGCGGGCAGCGACTCCTGATAGAGGAACTCCTGGCCCCACTTGTCGATCTCCAGATGAAGCTTGTCCGCCAATGGGTCGTAATAAAGCGGGAAGTAGCCGGGCAGCTTCGTCCACTTGGCAGCTTTCTCGGTGATCGTAGGGGGCGGGCCGGGCGCAGCCTCTGCGCTGGCGGGCGATAGGCGATCGGAGCCAGGCATGACGGCAGCAGAAACAGCGAGCAGTCCAAGCAGGAGGCGCATTCGAAACAGTCTAGCGCGTGTTGTGGCACAGCCTTTCAGGCTGTGGTTCTGGCACAGGCTGAAGCCTGTGCCACCATCCGACGAGGCTGTCGCGGTGCACGCTTGTCAGGAATCTGAAAAGCCGCGAATGAGTTAAAATGGGCGCCGACTCATCAGCGGAGAAGTGACTGCCTATGAATCGGCTGCACAAGCCCATCGCAACCTGCTCTGTTCTCGCGCTCGTGTTGTTGGCGTTCCGGGCGTCTCCTGCCTTTGCAGAGCCCAAGCTGTTATTCCAGAAGCCTGCGCTTAGCGCCACGCAAATTGTATTTGTGTTCGCCGGAGACTTGTGGACCGTGGGACGAGAGGGAGGGGTTGCCGAACGGCTCACCACGGGAGTTGGAGTCGAGACCCGGCCGCATTTCTCGCCCGACGGCAAAGAGATCGCGTTCACCGGCGAGTATGACGGAAACATCGATGTCTACGTGGTCCCGGCGGCAGGCGGCGTTCCACAACGGCTCACCTGGCATCCTGCCCCCGACGCGGCTATGGGTTGGACCCCCGATGGATCTCGCATCTTATTCAGTTCTAACCGGGCGAGTTACTCACGCTTCTCGCAGCTTTTTACCGTGCCGAGAAGCGGCGGGTTGCCCGAGGCTTTGCCCCTGCCCATCGCGGCGGATGGATCTTACTCGCCCGACGGCACGCGAATCGCCTACGAGCCGCTGGATCGCGCGTTTTCCATGTGGAAGCACTACCGGGGCGGCCGGGCTTCCACCATCTGGATCGCCAAGCTTTCGGATTCGAGCGTAGCGAAGATACCGCGTGGAACTTCGAACGACTTCAACCCGATGTGGGTGGATCATCGTATCTTCTTTCTCTCTGACCGCAACGGCGCAGTGACGCTGTTCTACTACGACACTCGCAGGGACGCCGTCGCCGAGGTGGTCAAGAACACTGGCCTGGACCTCAAGTCCGCTTCGGCCGGGCCGGGTGCGATTGTCTATGAGCAGTTCGGATCGATCTTTCTGTATGACCTGAAGACCGGAAAGACAAAGCAGGTTGAGATTCGCGTGACTGCCGATCTTCCAGAGGTGCGGTCGCGGTTTGTGAAGGTGGCAGCGCGGATTCGCAGCGCTGCGCTCTCACCCACCGGCGCACGAGCCGTGTTTGAGGCTCGCGGCGAGATTTTGACCGTGCCGGCCGAGAAGGGCGATATCCGGAACCTGACCAATACGCCGGGTGTGAATGAACGCAGTCCGGCGTGGTCGCCCGATGGAACGCGCATCGCTTACTTCTCGGATGCGTCGGGTGAATACGCACTGCATATCGCGAAGCAGGCTGGCGCCGGTGAAGTCCAAAAAATCGATCTGGGGTGGCCGGGGTCGTTCTACTACAACCCGCGCTGGTCGCCCGATAGTAAGAAAATATGTTACGTCGACAAGCGGCTCAACCTTTGGTATGTGGATCTCGCTAAGGGCCAGCCCGTAAAGGTGTTTCAAGATACTTTCACGGGAAGCGAGCAAATCATGGAAGCTTCCTGGTCACCCGACAGTAAGTGGCTGACTTACACCAAACAAGGCCGCAGCCACATGCGAAGCGTCGAGGTGTATTCGCTCGAGAAAGGCGAAACTCACACGGTCACCGATGGCATGAGCGACGCCCAGTCGCCGGTTTTTGACCGATCGGGCAAATATTTGTATCTGCTTTCCAGCACTGACGCCGGCCCGCAGATGGATTCTTCGATGACCGGCTACAGCCGGGCATTTACAAGCAGCGTCTATGCCATGGTGCTGAAGAAAGATTTGCCGTCGCCGCTGGCGCCCGAAAGCGATGAAGAGAAGGCGCCTGAAGCCGATTCCAAGGCCGGCGCAGACGGCGACACGCCGAAGAAGGCTGCAAACAAGGAGCCAGCGGCGGTAAGCATCGACTTCGAGAAAATCAGCCAGCGAATTCTCGCGCTGCCCATGCCCGCGAAGAATTACAGGCGGCTGATTCCGGGCAAAGAGGGTGTCCTGTTTGTTGTCGAGGGCGGTGCAGTCACCGGTCCGGGTGGCCCGGATCTCCTAACGGCTTCACGCTTCGATTTGAAAACCCGCAAGACAGAAAAACTGGTCGAGGGCGTCACGTTCTTCACCGCTTCCGAGAATGGCGAGAAGGTGCTTTACCGGCGAACTTCCCCAAGTGAAAATGAGCCGGGTCAGCCTATGCCCGGGCAGTGGACAATCGCGCCGGCAACACCGGGCCCAGCACCGGCGGGCGCCGCTGCTGCGGAAGGGCGAACCGGCCCTCAGAACTTGAAGCTGGATTCGATGGAAGTCCGCATCGACCCGCTTGCGGAGTGGAAGCAGATGTATCACGAAGCGTTCCGGTTGGAACGCGACTTTTTCTACGACCCCGGCTTCCACGGTTATGACTTAAAGGCGGCCGAGAAGGATTACGAGCCCTACCTGGAAGGCTTAGCTTCACGCGTGGATCTGAACTATCTCTTTGAAGAGGCCCTGGGCGGCATGAGCGTTGGGCATTTGCGTGTCGGCGGCGGCGATTTCCAGGATGTGAAACATGTTCCGGTAGGGTTATTGGGCGCCGACTACAAGGTCGAGAACGGCCGGTACCGGTTCGCGCGCGTGTTCGATGGGGAGAACTGGAATCCGCAGTTGAGAGCGCCGCTGACTCAACCGGGCGTCAACGTCACGGTTGGCGAATATCTTCTGGCAGTGAACGGGCGCGACGTATCGGGCGCCGACGAGGTCTATAGCTTTTTTGAAGGCACCGCGGGCAAGTCGGTCCGGTTGAAAGTCGGGCCCGATCCAGGCGGCGCCGGCGCGAGGGAAGTGACCGTGGTGCCAGTCGGGTCCGAGCAAGCACTCAGAAATCTGGCCTGGGTGGAGGACAACCGGCGCAAAGTGGATGAGCTCAGCAAAGGGCGTTTGGCTTACATCTATCTACCCGATACAGCCTCGGGCGGCTACACCTTCTTCAATCGTTACTTCTTCCCGCAGGCCGGCAAGGAGGGCGCCGTAGTGGACGAGCGCTTCAACGGCGGCGGCACGATGACCGATTACATCCTGACTTACTTGCAGCGCCGCTTGTTGAATTACCGCACCACGCGAGATGGCGAAGATACCACTTGGCCGGTGAGCCTGATTCCCGGTCCCAAGGCGCTGATCATCAACGAATATGCGGGCTCGGGGGGCGATGCGCTGCCGTTTCATTTTCGCGAGCTCCAGGTCGGCGAAATGGTCGGCAAACGCACCTGGGGCGGGTTGGTGGGATTCTTCGGACCTCAGGAGCAGCTCATGGATGGTGGTATAGTTTCAACCCCGAGCCGCGGTTTCTACACACCCCAAGGTGATTGGGAAGTGGAAAACCGCGGGATTCCGCCGGACATCGAAGTAGATTTCGATCCCCAGGCAGTGCGGCAGGGGCACGATCCACAACTCGAAAAAACCGTGGCGGTGCTGCTGGCGGATCTCGAGAAACGCCCGATTCCCGCCCGCAAGAAGCCCTCTTATCCGAAGTATCAAGTGGGCCAAGCGCCTAAGTAAGACGATCTCGCAAGGTTTGGCGTGGCGCGGGCACTCGTGCCTGCCGCGTCGGCACTCATGCCGACGCTTGTCCGCCGCTAATCTGCCACCGCTGCCTGCGCCACAAGGTGAGTGAAGCGGCCCCTGCGCTCACCACATGTACCAAGCGCCGCGAGCCAGAACCCAGATGGCGAGCAAAGCGTTGGTGGTGGCGTGAGCAACCACCGCATCGCCGATTCTCCCGCGGGCGAGAAACACGGCGGAATAAATTATGCCGGCGGCTATCCCGGCAGCCCAGCGGTCGCCATGCATCACGCCGAATACGACCGAGGACGCCAAAACCGAGAAGTAACTCCAGGTTTTCGGATCGAGGGACTGGAAATCGCTGGAGATCAAACGGCGGATGAGAAAGCCACGGAAGGCGAGTTCCTCGGCGATGGGAACGGTTACGACGGCGCCCAGAACACGAAGAGTTAGCCATGCGACGCCGGCGAAGCGGGGCAGGGACGCCAATCCGGCCGCGATGCCATTATCCGAGTGGGAGCCGGACAACGAATCCAGCCCCAGCCACATGACGAAGACGGCGCCGCCGGCTAATGGCGCTAACCATCCAAAATGCCAGTCCAGGGACGCGTACTTGGACCGAAAAAACCATAAAGCCCCAGCCGCGGCAAAGAATCGCAGAGGATAGAGCCATTCGAATCGCCCGGAGGCGGCGCGGGAGATCATCGCTGCCGTGAGAATCAGCAGAAAAGGCATCAGGTGCGCAGCAGTCGCATTTTCCGCCGGCTTGTCTTCGAGCGGCCGGTCCGCATGCCGCACCCGCACCCACGACAAACGCTGGACCGAAACAGCGAACGCCAGCGCTACAAGGTTAAAGGCGATCCAGCCGGCTTCCGAGTGAAAGCCGAGCATCGCGACATCCGGCGCGCCGGCGTTGCCGATGAGTATCAGCCCTGCAATTCTCACGGCATTCAATATCCAGGCAGCCAGCAGGGCGGCGGGAATCAGGAGAAGCGCCTGGGGGAAGCGGCTTTCCTTCCGGAAGAACCAGAGCCACACGATCGAAAACGCGAGCATCAATCCAATGCCCTCGATGCCAGAGCAGTAAAACTCGATCGTCACCGCGAACCGCTGCGTGCCAATTGTCGCGGTGCCAGGGTCAACCACGAGGTCGGAGACAAAGAGACGCAGTATCGATTCGACCGATACGAGGGTCAAATGAGTCAGGGGTCCCCACAGCGCCCTGCGAAGATCTACCAGAACCACCGGCACAGTTGCCGCGGTTGCCCCAACCGCGGCATATACCCAGGCGTAACCCGTGGCGCGGATAAGCTGACGGCAGAACGTTGGCGGGAAAAATGCAAAAGTCGCCAGAATCACTGCGAGCAAGGCTGACCCGAACATTGCTCCGACTAGAAAGAAACTCTCGAGGTGAGGCCTACCTTGGGCAGACTGCAGAGTGGAGAAGCCAATCAGCTTTTCGGGCGGAAGAATGGAGAGGCCAATCAGCAGAAGCATCGCGCCAAGATGGCCCGCCAGGTAAAGCCAAGCTATGGGGGTTCGCTCGAGCTGACTGAAAATCAGCGACCGAGATGAGGTCTGTGTCCTTCTGTAGCCAAAAGTAAGAAAGAGCGCCGCGAACGTCACCACCCATCCAGATAGCGCGTACCCGCCAATTCCTCGTTTAACTAAGGAAGAAATCGGAATTAGCTCGAGCGCAAAAAGCGAGCTAAGCAGCAGGAGGCGCGGGAGAACGCCTCCCGAGCGCATTGCGACTAAGCTTGCTTGCACCCGGTCGTTCTTCGTGAGAGTGGAGTTCACATCGAGCGGGGCGGATCAAGGTGATCGGTCAAGCGATACAAGTCTGAGAGAGGGCCGTCGTGCTGGACCCCCCAGCATCAAATCAAATGATGCAGCAAACTCTAACGTTTCCGTGCAGAGCGAAGAACCAATAGGCCGCCGGAAAGCAGCACTAAGGCACTCAAGCCGGAACCCGGATCGATTTCAGGACCAGGAATAGCCAGTAGAGACCCAGCCATAGCGAGAAAGAGCAACCCGAAACCAAGTACTTTCTTCATTTGTAACCCCTGAGCAGATGTTAGGGACACTTCTTGTGCAAAGTCAAGGAAAATGGATTGGCAGCCGGGCGAGGCTGAAGCCGAGTCGTCCGATCAGTCGTTCTTCTTGCGATGCGCGCGAAGAACCAGCAGGGCGCCTGAAAACAGAACCAAGGCGCTCAAGCCGGAACTCGGATCGATCTCAGGAATAGGGCTTGCCATTAGAGATGCTGCCGCACCGAGAAAGAGCAACGCGAGACCAAGTACATTCCTCATCTAACACCCCCTCACCAGATGCTAAGAATACTTCTTATGCCAAGTCAAGCCGAATCTGGAAATTCATGCTCGCACAGAGTCGAGAAGGTAACATTTGTTGAGGAGGTACAAGCGCGAAACGGGCGTCATCCGCCACGGCTTGGTGATGAGCCTCGATCCAACTGGGAGCCCGCGCTTAGCTGGAGACCTGATGCAGAAATGGATCGACATATCCATCCCGCTCCGCACCGGTATGATTCACTGGCCGGGTGACCCCGAACCGATTCTGGAGCGAATGTTGGAAATCGACCGCGGAGACGTGGCCAATGTCACGTTTCTTAAGATGTGCGCGCACACGGGTACCCACATGGATGCCGGAATTCACTTTGTGCCGGGCACGACGACAATCGATCAGTTTCCGCCGGAAACGGGCATCGGCCCGGCGCGCGTACTTGAGTTTGCGAGCGACGTGCGCGCGATAGGCCCGAAAGAACTGGCCGTGCATCAGATCGCAAGTGGCGAGCGGCTGTTGCTGAAGACTGGGAACTCGGCTGGCCGTTGGTTCGAGCAGGAGTTCAACCCACGGTCTGCGTTTCTGTCAGCCGAAGGCGCCGCCTACCTGGTTTCGCAAGGAATTCGTTTGGTTGGCATCGACTCGCTATCGATCGGAGCGTACGAGGGCGACGGTGTGGAAACGCACCGCCTTCTGCTCAAAGCAGGAGTTTGGATCGCCGAAGGCCTGGACTTGAGCCGCGTCGCGGGCGGCGACTACGACCTGATCTGCCTTCCCCTTCTGTTGGCTGGCGCGGATGGAGCTCCGGCCCGTGCCCTGCTCCGGCCACGCCTTTGAACCTCACCTTGGCGAGGCGAAAATGTGTGGGAACACGAGGAGCGGCCGCGCCTGCCGGTTGACACGAGGGTGCCGGGCGTGACACTCTGCGGTTTACGCTATAAAGGAATAATAAGGAAAATTGATGGCTTTGACTGCAAACATTCGTCACTTCGGAAACGTGGCCGTGGTCGACCTGGAAGGCAAAATCACGCTGGGAGAGAATACCGGCATTCTGCGCGACAATCTCAAATCGTTGCTAAGCCAGGGCACCAAGAATATCGTGCTCAACATGGGCGGCGTGGCTTACGTCGACAGCGCGGGACTCGGCGAGCTGGTAGGCGCCTACACGACGGCGGCCAATCAGGGCGGCTCTGTGAAGCTGCTCAACCTGCAGACGAAACTGCGCGACCTGATGCAGATCACCAAGCTGCATACGATTTTCGCGTCCTATACGGACGAACAGGAAGCCCTCAACAGTTTCGGGAAATAGTATTCGTTCCTAGCCCGAGCGTGGGCGCAGGGCGCGGGCTACCGATTGCGCCCTACAGATGCTCCAAACATGCCGCCCGCCATGGAGAGAAGCGACCACAGGCAGAACAAGCCAAACATGCCTTCGACGGAGGCGAGAATGAATTGGCGAGGATTGTCGAGAATCTTGGAGATCTCTGCCGCCTGCGGGTTGCTTTGGAGTTGAGTGAGCTGCAGTTGAAACATGTGGCGGGTGTCCGGCGAGGCGACCATGGCTGCAAACGCTGTATACATGACGAGCAAAACCAGGAACGACCATAAGCTGGTCATGAAACCCATGCGCGCGCCGTTCTGCGGCGTGAATGGCTCGCCTGACCCGCGGCGATAGAGCTGGGATGCCAGAAACCCGCCGCCGGCAAACAACACCGGCGCTAGCGAAGGGGCCACCACCGACATCGGCAGAAGCAGCAAAAGCGTGACGGCCGCCACCAGGATGCTCACACCAACGGCACGTCGATTGTGAAAATTGATCGCTATGCCGCTGGCGACAGAGGCCGGCGGAGTAGCAACCGGCGGGGCGGGTGGCGGAGAATCCACGGACTCCGGTTCGGGTTCATCTTCTCGAAGAGGCCGCCCGCACTTATGGCAAAACCGGGCGTCCTCGGGAGGGAAGGCGCCGCAAGTACAACGCACTGGCACAATTCCAGTTTACGTCCTCAAGGGATTTAGCCGCCCTCCTGGTTCAGGGGAGACCGCTTTCCAACTGCTTCAAGTGGTTCAGATCGTGCCCCGCAGCCATGCGGGCGATTTGCGCAACCGACTCGTGGCCGCGCTCGGAGTGCACGCCGTATTGTTCCCATTGTGCGGCGGAGAGGCTGCGCAACAGGGCAACATTGGCCCCGCGCAAGACTCGAAACACTTCTAAAGACTGGCCGGCCGGCATGCCCGCGTAGCGCACGGCCCAGGCATCCTGATCGAAAGCCTGCACTGGCGTTCCATTCGCGCCGAGAATCAGGCGGATCCGGTAGCCAATCACGATCTCGGATTCCGACAGATGCGCCAACACTTCTGCCACGGACCATTTGCCGGGCGCAGGGCTGGCGTGCAGTTGCTCGGGAGAGCGGCCTGCGATACGGGTGGCAATCGCATCAGGCGTGGATTCGAGAACAGCAAGTGGATCGCGCCCCTCGAGTGCGCCAAGGGTGCGCGAGATGTACTGGGCGATGGCGGGTGTCATGTGACTAGTCTAGCGATGCTATTCCGGGGAGAATATCCGAAACTTGCGGTTGAAAGGGGTCAGGGATGAGCACGCAGCTATGTGATCTGCTCGCCGCGGATCAGATCCTCATAGGTTTCGCGCTGCCGCGCCACGTGGACGCTGCCGCCGCTCACCATCAGTTCGCAGGGCCGTCTCCGGCTGTTGTAGTTCGACGCCTGAACAAACCCGTATGCGCCGGCGGTTCGTATCGCCACCAGGTCGCCGGCGTGGACTTCCGGAATCTCACGGTTGCGTGCAAAGAAGTCGCCCGTTTCGCACACCGGCCCCACAATGTCGGCCACCACCACAGGCGCGTTGACCCGCTCGACGACGGGCACGATCTCATGGTGCGCCTGATAAAGCGTGGGGCGAATGAGATCATTCATCCCCGCATCCAGAATCACGAAGCGCTTGCCGCCGTTCTGTTTTTCATACAACACCCTGGCCAGCAAAACGCCCGCCTCCGCCACAACCGATCGCCCCGGCTCGAGCATCAGCATCACGTCCGAGCCCGCCAACCGCTCTTTCAGATACTCGACAAACTCATGGATGCTCGAGGCTCGTTCTTCCGGGCGATACGCCACGCCGAGGCCGCCGCCCAAATCGAGATATTCAATCGCGAAGCCGCGTCCACGCAGCCGCTCGACCAGTGTCAGCATTCGGCCGGAGGCTTCAAGCAGCGGCGCCGTCGAAAGAAGCTGCGATCCGATGTGGCAGCTCACGCCAATCGCGCGCAAATACGGGTGGCTTCTCACCTGTTCGTAGACTGTCTCCACTTCGGCGATGTCGATGCCGAACTTGTGCTCCTTCAAGCCCGTCGAAATATAGGGATGGGTGATCGCGTCCACATCCGGATTCACTCGCAGCGCAATGGCGGCGGTCTTTCCGGCCTCGCGCGCCACTTCGGCAAGCACCGCCACTTCGGCCTCGGATTCACAATTGAAGCTATGGATCTCGCTCGCAAGCGCTAATCGCATCTCCTCGCGCGTTTTCCCCACTCCGGAAAAAACCACGCTCGACATTGCAGCGCCCGCCGCCTGGACGCGAAATAACTCGCCGCCCGAGACGATGTCGAATCCCGCGCCTTGTTTAGCCAGCAGATTCAGCAAAGCGATGTTCGAGTTCGCCTTCACCGCAAAGCAAATGCGATGCGGAACACCGGCGAGCGCGCTCGTGTAAGCCTCAAAGCGCCCGGCGATGCCTGCGCTCGAATACACATAGGCGGGCGTGCCATACTGCCGGGCGAGTTCGGAGAGGCTCACGTCTTCACAGTGAAGTACGCCGCCGCGCCTCGGGAAACTATCGTGGGGATTGGTCATTCAAGATTCGTCGTATTTTGCAAGAACCTCTGAACCGCTTCCTTTAGTCGCGGGGCGGTAAGCGGGCACGGCCGGTGCGCGTCCAGTGATGTCAAAGCACCCTCAGCGCCATTATGCTTTGGTCATCGGTCAGCGCCGTTGCCCCGCGGAATTCGTCCAAGTCGTCGAAAACGTGCTGCACCAGGTCTTTCACCGGCAGCCGGCAATGACTGAGCACGGTCTTGCTCAGCCGGTCTCGCCCGAAATCCTCATCCTTATCGCGCAACTGGTCTTCAATGCCATCCGAATAGAGCAGCACGGTATCGTCCTGCTCGAGCGTGATCGTCACTTGGTCATACTCGCGGTCATCCAGCAGGCCGAGGGGAACGCCTTCGATCTTGGGGTCGAGAAACTCGCCGTTCCGGCAGACCAGCGGCGGCAATGCGCCGGCATTGGCCATGGTCAGCGTTTTCGCGCGCGCATCCCACAACGCCAGCAGCAGCGTCACGTACTGCGCATCCACTTTTCGTTCCAGCAGCGCTTCGTTCAGCGCGCGCATCAGTTGCGTCGGGCTGCGGCGACGAGGCGCGAGAATTCGAAGCAAACCGGAGACCAGCGCGCCATACAAGGCCGCGGCGGCGCCCTTGCCGCTGACATCGCCAAAGGCGATCAGAGAGTTCTCATCGCCATGCTCGAAGAAGTCGAACAGGTCGCCACTGATCTCGCGCGCCGGCCGCGACTTGATCCCGATTTCGAGCCCTAGAATGTCGGGCGCTTCACGTGGCAGCAGCACCGACTGCAGCTTGCGCGCCGCCTTCAGATCCTGCTCCATCCGCTGCTCGCGCTGGCCCAGCTCCTCATACAGGCGCGCATTCTCCACCGAACTCGCAATCTGCGGCGCCAGCAGGCTAAGAGCCCGAACGTGTTCATCCGTGAAGAAAGCCAGCCGCGCGCTTTCCAGGTCGAGCACGCCGATCACCTTGTCTCGCAAAATCAGCGGCACCGCTACTTCGGAACGAATGTCGGGATGGGTTGCCACATAGCGTTTATCAGCCGCCGTGTCATCCACACGAATCGGCTCGCGAGCCTCCACCGCCGCGCCCGTAATGCCTTTGCTCAGCTCCATGTTTTCCAGGCTCAACAATTGATCCCAGCGCTGGCTGAACCGGCGGTGCAGCAGGTTGTGCTCGCGATCCACCAGGAAGATGCTGAACGCGTCGAAGGTGATCAGCGCCCGGACAGTACTCGCGATCTTTCCCAGCAGCTCATCCAGATCCAGAATCGAGCTGAACTCGTGCGACAGGTGGGCCAACACACGCTGGGTGCGATTCTGCCGCTCAACGCGCCGGTATAGCCGCGCATTGTCGATGGAAACCGCAACGCGCGAAGCAATCAGCGTCAGCAGCGCGCGGTCCTGCTCGGTAAACGCGTTGAGACGCGTGCACTGAACGTCGATCACGCCCACCAGCTTGCCCCGGGCCACCATCGGCACCGCCAGCTCTGCTCGCACGGCGTCCAACGCTACCAGGTAGCGGCTGTCGGCGCGCACGTCGTTCACCATCACCGGTTGGCGTGCCGCCGCCGCCGCGCCTGTGATCCCTTCTCCCAGCTTGATCACCAGATTGGACGTGATCTCAGCCCGATGGCCGATGGAATAGCGGATCCGCATTCCTCCCAGCCGCTCGTTATAGAGAAGAATTGCGAACAGATCGTGAGGAATCACTTCCTTAACAATGCGCGCCACATTGCCAAGCAGCTGATCCAGATCGAGCGTTTCCGAGGTCGCTGCCGTTACTTCCAGCAGGAAGTCCAGCAACTCCGCGCGTTCGCGAAAGCGAACTTCCCCCTTGCGTGGTGATGCCAT
>Ga0181537_10000067_pt1 | contig 84451 bp, 69 predicted proteins | sample PEATcosm2014_Bin_39_FD_119765 | JGI IMG/M metagenome (GOLD analysis project Ga0181537, IMG submission 119765) | Peatland microbial communities from MTU Mesocosm Facility, Houghton, MI, USA - PEATcosm2014_Bin23_10_metaG | ecosystem: Environmental > Terrestrial > Soil > Wetlands > Peat | place... | reverse complement strand
TGGAAGTGGTCCACCGCATTCTGGAGGCAACGGGCCGGCCGAAGAGCCTGATCGCGCGGGTGGCCGACCGTCCGGGACATGACCGCCGCTACGCGCTGTCGAGTGAGAAGTTGAAGCGCGAGACGGGCTGGTCGCCGCGCGTGAGCTTCGACGAGGGCCTGGCGCTGACCCTGGATTGGTATCGCCAGCATCGCGACTGGACGGAACGCGTCAAGAGCGGCGAGTATCAAACTTTCTACCAATTGAACTACGCCAACCGCATGTAGGCATTTCAGCGGGCAGCGGTGAGCCAAAACAAGGCGATTCGCCAGCGGCCAAACCGGAGTGGCTGAAAGCTGAGCGCCGATAGCTGACAGCTTTCTCGCTGACCGCCACGAAGTAAACTTGATCGAGGAGCCCGAGTTGGAAGCCACTGAGGGTCTAGAGGCCGCGCTCGAGCAATTGAAGTGGGTTGAGTCCCGCCTCGATGGTGCACAGAGCTTAGAGGCCCTACGCAGCCTGTTCGACCGCGTCCAAGCGGTCCGCCAAAGCTTTCCCGCCGATTTTAACTTACAGATGTCGGCCGCCGACTTGCAGGAGCGGCTGGTGGAGCGAGGGCGGCGGCTTCGGGCCGGAGCGTTGCGCCCCAGCGCCGCAGCCGAGGCGTCGCTCCGACCTACCGAGGAAGCCGACCAGGTGCTGGGTCCATCTTTGCCTCCGAATGTCGTGTTAATGGACCCCAAGAATTGGAAGCGGGCAGTCTACGCCGGAGCTTTCTTCGCGGTCCTCTTGTTCGCGGCTTTCTTTTACCTGATCCAAATGGCGCGACAACTCAACCAGATGGGCCCATTGTCCGCGACAAAGCAGACTTCCGAGGCAAAACCGCCCGCGGCTACGGCGGCTGCTCCCCCCCCGCCCGTCACTCCCACGCTGCGGCTTTACACAGACCTGGTTCCCGGCAAGGTTTCCGTCGATGGCGCGAACGAGGTGGAATTGCAGGACGGCGAGTTGACGCTCGAGAAGCTCGCCGAGGGGCATCACCAGGTGCGGCTGACCGGGCCGTCGGGGAATGCATCCTTCGAGTTTGAGGTTCAAGCCAAACATTCGCCGCAACTGGCAGGCGCCCCATCGGCGGATAACGCCATGATCGTGGCCGTCTCGGCGCAAGGGGGCGATGGGCAACTCGCGACCAACGCGATTCCGGCGCAAGTAGTGCTGGATGGGAAAGTAGCGGGCGATGTGGGGCAGGACGGGCTGCACTTGAGCGCGCTGGGCACCAGCGATCACGATCTGGAGATCCGGCGCCCGCACGATCAACAGCGTTTCATCTTGACTTACACGAGTGCGCCGGTTCTGACGGTGTTCGTGAAATCCGATCCAAATGCGGGCTCGTTGCTCGTGATTACGGGCGAAGACGACGCGGCGGTCTTAATCAACGGCAAGCGTTACGGCCGCCTGACACAGCATGGAGCCCTGCGCATCCCGAGCCTCAAAGTGGGGACTTACACCATCAGCGTTATTAAACCAGGTTTCCTGGACGCACCTCCGTCTGTGGTTCAAGTAAGTCAGGGAGTGGAGTCCCGCGCCGAGTTCCACCTGTTGCCGGTGCCGCAAGTGGGAACCCTCCAGATCACTGGAGCACAGCCTGGCACGACGGTGTTTCTTGACGGCGACCTGCTCGCGACGATCGGCGCCGACGGGAGCGCGATGCTGCCAAGTATCAAGTCCGGGGAGCACGGAATTGACTTGAGGCGCGAAGGCAGCGTGACCAAGCATTTCACGCGCATATTCGTAACCGGGCAGATGGTCGTGCTCTCCGGCACGGACGTGACGCTAGAAAAGGCGCCTCCGCCCGAGCCGCGCCCCGCTCCGCCATCCAGCGCCGACACGGCGGCGAGCAAGGCGCCGGCGCCGGAGGCAAAAGAAGTAGTAACTCTAGCCGCGGGAGAGCGGATCCAGTCAGGCGGCGGCTATGTGAGCTTTCATGTCACCAGGACGCAGGGCCAGTATAGCTTCTGGGCCAGGATGCGGAAGGGCGGTCACTTACTACACAGGGACCGGCTCCAGTGGTTTGCGGGCTACCAGGATGAGAAGAATCTTGTTCTGTTCCAGGTGGATGGAAAACACCTGGTGGTGCGCGACATAGTGGAAGGGAAAGGCACCGACAAGCGGCGCATACCCTTTGAGGCTGATCCTCATCAGTGGGTCCAGGTGGAGATGACAGTAACCGCGGGCGGCGTCGCCGTGCGAGTCAGGCAGCCCGGTGAAACCTGGGTGGACGCAGGATCTCTGCCAAGCGAAGGGCGTGACTTTACACAAGGGCGAATGGGGTTCCTGGTTTCCAGCGGCGAAGAAATTGGAGTCAGGAACTTCCAGTTCGTGAAGTGAACGAGTCAAGCTCGATTTGCCGGCTCGGTGCGGAACCGGATAGCGGCAAAGGTCCCCAACGCCATGAAGATCAGCAAATTGGCGAGCTGGGTTAACTTGAACGCCGGATCGGACTGGGTAGGCGCAATCGCCTGGAGCGCGGGGATCTTCAGAAACGCCTGCGCGATCAGAACAAAGACATTCAGGTAAAGCGCTATAACGGCAGTGATCACGTAGGTTCGGCGCCAGGCGCCCGCGAGCCGGAAGCGATAGCGCCCCAGAATTGCGATCGCCAGGACAATCACGGATACAATGCCGACGCCATAGGACGGCAGGAAGCCGTGGAACGGAAACAGGAAGCCGGTAACGCTGGTGGCCGCGGTTGTGGTCAGGAAAAGCACCGTCCAGCCGTCTAAGCGCTTCGAGGCGAGCAATCCGAACAGCACTACGAAGCCCGCGGCGATCCCCACCAGACTCAATGCGACGTGAAAGACCGTGTATGCGCTCAAGATCATGAAATTGCCCTCCTGCACAGTTTCCGTAATTTACTGTCGAGCCGCAAGGCTGAATCTACTTCCGGTATCCTAATCAAGCGGCAAGGAGCCGGTAGATCAACGAATGATTGCGGAGATTAATCGGCTCGCCGAGGCCGAGGCGCGCCAACGCTACTGGAAGCGTTGGGGTCCGTATCTGGCGGAGCGGTCCTGGGGCACGGTGCGGGAAGACTACTCAGCCGATGGACAACCCTGGACCTACTTTACGCACGATCAGGCACGCTCCCGCGCCTACCGTTGGGGGGAAGACGGGCTGCTCGGGTTGAGCGATAACCATCAGCGCCTCTGTTTTAGCGTGGCCTTGTGGAACGGCCACGATCCCATTCTTAAGGAACGCCTGTTCGGTTTGACCGGCTATGAAGGCAATCACGGCGAAGACGTCAAGGAGGTCTATTACTACCTGGACGCCACGCCAACTCACTCGTACCTTAAGGGGCTCTACAAATATCCGCAGTTGGAATTTCCGTATGCGCGCCTGGTTGCGGAAAATGCACGCAGGGGGAAGCTCGATCCGGAGTTTGAATTGCAAGACACGGGTGCGTTTGACGGCGACCGCTATTTTGACGTGTTCGTCGAGTACGCCAAGAACGACGATGTGGACGATATCGTCATCCGGATTCGAGTGATCAACCGGGCCCGCGAGGCGGCCGATCTGATAGTGCTGCCCACGCTCTGGTTTCGCAATACGTGGACGTGGTGCGGGCCGCCCTACACCGACAAACCGCAGATGGAAATGCGCGGGGGAGGTGTTGTGGTTGCGACGCATCCGACCCTCGGGGCGTATCAATGGACTCTGCCGGGCTCGCCGGAACTCCTCTTTACGGAAAACGAAACCAACAACCAGCGCCTGTTCGGCGGCGTTAACCAGAGCCCTTACGTCAAGGATGCTTTTCATGAATACCTGATTCATCAGCGGCGCGACGCGGTGAATCCGGAACACCGGGGCACAAAATGCTGCGCCATCTACCCGATGACGCTTGCCCCTGAGGAAGAAACGGTTCTGGTGCTGCGCCTGGCGCCGGAGAAAGCGGCGCCGCTCGAGGCGAAGGCGGCGGCTTCGGTCTTCGACCGGCGGGCCAAGGAAGCGGACGAGTTTTATAATCACCTGGCGCCGCAACTGACGGGGGAACCGGCCAAGGTCTGCCGTCAGGCATTTGCGGGTCTTTTCTGGAGCAAACAGTTCTACCATTACGTGGTTCACACGTGGCTGACAGGCGACGCTGGCATGCCCACGCCGCCGCCTGAACGCAAGATGGGGAGAAACCGCGAGTGGCAGCATTTGTTCAACGAAGATGTGATCTCGATGCCCGACAAGTGGGAGTTTCCCTGGTATGCGGCGTGGGACCTGGCATTTCAGGCGGTAGCAATTGCGCCCGCCGATCCCGACTTCGCCAAATCGCAACTAAGCCTGTTCTTGCGCGAATGGTACATGCACCCGAACGGGCAGTTACCCGCTTACGAATGGACATTTTCCGACGTCAACCCGCCCCTGCATTCCTGGGCGTGCTGGCGCGTGTATAACATCGACGAGCGGCTGAAAGGCAAGCCCGACCACGCATTTCTCGAGGCGGCATTTCACAAGCTGCTGATGAATTTCACGTGGTGGGTGAACCGGAAGGACTCAGAGGGGGCAAACATCTTCGAAGGCGGGTTCCTGGGCCTGGACAACATAGGGGTCTTCAACCGCAGCGACCCGCTGCCATCCGGGTGGGTGCTGGAGCAATCCGACGGAACCAGTTGGATGGCTTGTTTCTGCCTTAGCCTGCTGCGGATCGCACTGGAATTGGCCACAATCAACAGCGCCTACGAGGACATAGCCAGCAAGTTTTTCGAGCACTTTCTTTACATCGCACGCGCCATTAATCGATCTCGCGGCAGCGGCTTGTGGGACGAGGAAGATGGCTTCTACTACGACATGCTCCGGTTCGACGGCGGCCAGGGCCAGTTGCTACGCCTGCGAACCATGGTCGGGCTGGTGCCCCTGATTTCCTGCGACACCCTGGAAGAGAGGCTGATTGAACAGCTGCCGGGGTTTCGCAAGCGGATGCAATGGTTCATCGACCACCGCCCGGATCTGACCGGGGGTCTGGCGTCTATGACCAAGGGCGGAGTGGAACAGCGGCGGCTGCTGTCGGTTGTCAATCTGCCGCGGCTGAAGCGGATCCTGCAGCGCATGTTCGACGAGAGTGAGTTTCTATCGCCTTACGGTGTCCGATCTCTCTCGAAGTACCATGAGAGCCACCCCTATGTATTGCCGCTCGGCGGCTCTACCATCGAGATTCACTACGAACCGGCGGAGTCGCAGAGCGGCACTTTTGGAGGAAATTCGAATTGGCGGGGGCCGGTGTGGTTCCCAATGAATTTCCTGCTGGTAGAGTCTCTGCAGCGCTTCCACCACTACTACGGGGACTCCCTCCAAATCGAATTTCCGACTGGTTCCGGCGAGCACATTACGTTGGACGAAGCGGCAGACCGTCTTTCGGCGCGGCTATGCGCGCTTTTCGAGCCCGGGCCAGGCGGCAGGCGGCCGGTCTACAACGGTAATGCGCTGTTCCAGGACAACCCGCAATTTCGCGATTACGTGCTTTTCGCCGAGTACTTTCATGCCGACAACGGCACGGGGTTGGGCGCCACTCATCAGACCGGCTGGACTGGCCTGGTGGCAAAACTATTGCAGCAACGTTCGCGAAGACGGGCAGGGCGATAAGGTTTGGGCACTCAGCCAGGCCCCATTTTCGATCGCGCGCAACGGCCAACATGCAGCCTGTGTGAGGGGCTAGGCTTGATGCAAGGAGGGGGGTGACGATGATTGGTTTCAGTACGGGCAATCACGATCTCGATCTTGTGTTGAGAATGGGTTCGGCTCTTTTGGTTGGCGCTGCGGTTGGCCTCGAGCGGCAATTCCACCAGCGCGTAGCCGGGACACGCACGAACGCTTTGGTTGCGGCAGGAGCGGCGGCCTTCATTGTGTCAGCGGCGGCGCTGACCAACAACCTGGATTCGCAGGCGCGTATTGCGGCGCAGATCGTCTCGGGAATTGGATTTCTCGGTGCCGGTGTGATTTTCAAAGAAGGGGTGTTCGTGCATGGCCTGAATACTGCAGCCACGATCTGGTGTTCGGCCGCCATCGGCACGCTATTCGGAATGGGCCAATACTTTCTCGGGCTTCTCACCGGCGCGATCGTCATCTTCACCAACGTCGTGCTCCGCCCGCTGGCCCTGAAACTGAGTCCCATGGCGCCGCCCACAAGAGAACAAGGTGTGATTTACACGCTGGTGCTGGATTGCCCGGTTGAGCGCCAACTGGAGGCTCGCGAACTTCTGCTGAAGGAATTCGAGGCCAGCCCGTTGACCGTGACCGGATTGGAGTCAGCCCCGGGCGCGACCGCGTCGCGGGCGAAAGTGGCCGCCTCGCTTCGCGCCGTCGGACGGCACGATGAGTCCATAGAAAAAGCCATTGCCGCCATCAGCGCGCTTCACGACATTAGGGCGGCAAGCTGGAACATGAGCACGCAGATACTCGAGTAAGTCTCGCGCTAGCTGCTCAACGCCTTAGGTAGCTCATTGGCCCAAACCACATGCGTCGTCTTCCCTATCACAAACCAGAAGCCGGTGATTGAGACCAGCAGAATGCCGCAGGCGATCAGGAATGCATAGAAAAACTCGTGTGTCGCTTGCAGCACGGCGCCGGGCAACCAACCCGCCAGCACTCCGACCAAATTGCCAAAACAGTTCTCGAGGCCTGTCCACTTCGCCGCCGCTTGCGGACCGGCTAAGGTTTGCGTCAGCGCCCAGTGATTCGATGAGAAGAGCCCGAAAGCGGCCGCCGCACCGATCAGCAGCAGCACTGTGTACATTCCGGAGGGCACCATGATCGCCGCGCCCATCAGCAGGCAGCAGAAAGCCAGCCCAATGGTGATGACCGTCTGGCGGACCCGTGTGGCCTGACCACCTCGCCGGATAACCCAGTCGGCGAAGAGGCCGGAAAGCATCGACGAAACTACGCTCGCCCAAAACGGCAGCGACGCGAGAAGGGCCAGCTTGTCATGCGTGTAGTGGCGCTCATGCTCGAAGTAATACGGCAGCCAGTTCAGGAAAAAATACCACGTGTAGTTGGCGCCAACCAGGCCAAGAATCGTACCCCACACCGCGCGTTTTCCCAGCAGTTCCATGTAACTTGGAGACGGCGGCTCCAGAGCTTCGACTTCGCGCAACGGCAGCCTGGGTGCGACCACGCACCACGGCACCAGCCACAACAAGCTCGCGAGGCCGATCGCCAGGAACATTCCGCGCCATCCAAGGCGGCTCACCAGTGTGACGCCGAGCATCACGCCGAGTGCCGGGCCCATCTTCGAGCCCGCGTCAATCATTCCGTTCGCGGTTCCGCGCAATCTTTCCGGAAAGGATTCGGCGATGATCTTCGAATACGCCGGGTAGGCGACCGATTCTCCAATTCCCAGCACGAAGCGGAACGCGAATATGGAAGCGACTCCCGTGCCCAGGCTGGTTGCGGCCGTCGCGCCCGACCACAGAAAGTAGCCGGCCGCGAGTACCCACAGGACATTGAATTTGTCGATCACCTTGCCCGCCACCAGTTGAAACAGTCCGTAGGTCAGGAAGAAGGCGCTCGACAGCGTGCCTAGCTGTTGCGGCGTGACGCGTAGTTCACGCTCGATACTGTTCAAAGCAACGCCGAGGTTGCCGCGATCGGCGTAGTTGATGCAGACCGAAATGACGAGCAAGACCAGCGCGGTCCAATGAATTGCTTTGGGCTTAAGGGCCACCTCGGTCATCGCAGGTAGCCTATCAGAGCGGCCTGCCGTAAAAGGCGGACGGGGGCATAACGGCTGGGTTTTCTGACCTCTTCCAAGACCGCTAGCCGAGACGCGACTGTAAAGGAGCGTTCTTAACCGGGAAACCTGCGCAGGAGTCACACCCCGTTCGATCCAGCTTCCGCCGGCGCGTTGAGACGGCCCTGACGACCTCTGCTTACTGTGCTCCGCGACGGAGCAGCATCACCTTAATCGTGTGGAAGATGATGTAGACGTCAAGCGCGAGGGAGACATGCTTGATGTAGTAGAGGTCGTACTCGAGCTTGATCATGGCATCCAGATCGCTATCGCCGTATTTGTGATTGATCTGTGCCCATCCCGTGATTCCCGGCTTCACGGCCTGCCGCTGCCGGTAATACGGAATCTGAGCGGCCAGAGTCTCGACGAACTCCGGGCGCTCCGGCCGCGGACCGACAATCGCCATATTTCGCGCCACTACGTTCCAGAACTGCGGCAACTCGTCGAGCCGAAGCCTCCGCAGCCATTTGCCGAGAGGGGTGACACGAGGGTCGTCCTTCTGGGCCCAGACGGCGCCAGTGCGCGCTTCGGCGTCCGCATACATGCTGCGGAATTTATACAAGTTGAATACGCGGCCATTCAGGCCGACCCGCCGTTGTTTGTAAATAACCGGCCCGGGAGAAGTGAGCTTTACGGCGGTGGCAACCAGCGCCATCAAGGGCAAGGTAGCGGCCAAGCCGGCTAGTCCGAGGGCAAAAGAATAGAAGTCATGGAAAGCCAGCGCCGAGCGGCGCGGACCCAGCTCGGAGGTAAAGATGAGCTGCGAGGGCTGGATCTTGCCGGTGCATACGCGGCGCGTCGCCGCTTCGTACATGTCGGCGGCGTCCTCGATCATGGTGCCGGAAAATCGGATCTCGAGCAAATCCTGAACCGGCATGCGGCCACGCCGCTCCTGCATCCCCACGACAATCCGGGTGGGTTTAATCAGCGCCTCGATCAGCCTCAAATCGGATACTTTTCCCAAGCAAGGAACGGGGAATTCCACAGGCTCGACCTCGCAGAGGTAACCCAAAATCGTATAGCCGAGTTCGGGACGGCGAAGCACGTGCATTGCAGACTCGGCGAGGATGCTGGAGTTGCCGAGCAACAGCAAGCGATCAGTTTGAAGGACGTTGACGACGAAGCGGGCGTAGAAAATTCTCCAGAGCGGAACCAGTATGACTGCAAGACCGCTTCCAACCACCATCAGCCCTCGCGGCGTGATCCAATCGGAGTCGAGATATCCCAGCAGCGCCAACGCCAGCAATGAACCACCGACGGCCATACAGACCTGCTGTATCAGAGTAATGTTCGAGGTGACGCGGCAATCGCTGTAGAGATCCTGGAAATACATCACGACGACGATGACCAGGACCACGAATATGAGCTTCCAATAGTTGCCCTCATAGACGAGGTACACCACGGGGTCGAAGTCGAGGGTGACAATCGCCGCTATCAGGTAGCACGCGAGCAGCAGGACCATCTCTGAGACGAGGAGGCCGAGAACCGTGGTTGGGATCAGTGCCCGAAAAAGTCTCATCGCTGGTGGGACTTAGCGGAAGGCTGTTCGAGTCTAACATGGCGCGCCGCCCTTGGCCTAGCGGGTAATGCCTGAAACGTACTGTAGGTATTACCGCCTGGCGACAAACTCGAAGCAGGCCTTGTCGACGATTTCCCTGCCCTAGTGGAGCCGCATCCCTTCGAGCCAGACCCGCCGCTTTCGAATCCTGAAAAACCGGCTCGGAGGCGCGCGCCGGAGCGATTGTTGCGGTGAATTTCGAGTTGACCGGCAATCGCCGGCATGTGCTATAACATAAGTGGGATCAAATCAGTCGTATTTTAGCTGGCGGCCCAGGACTCCGGGTCTGCCGGCCATTGACAAGCTGCCTGAATGCAAGAGATTGACCTGGAGTGGAACGTATGCTGCGGCTGACAAAGAAGGCGGACTATAGCCTGATCGCGCTGAAGCATCTGGCCTCGAAGTACCTCGAGTCAAAGCCGGGTAAGCTGGGGGCGGCCAGCGCCAAGGAGATTGCGGACCACTACGGAGTGCCGCTGCCGTTGCTATCCAAGATCCTGCAGCGGCTGACACGAGAAGGGTTACTGGTTTCCGAGCACGGCATCAACGGCGGGTACCGCCTGGCACGAGACCCCGGCCGCATTTCGGCGCTCGAGGCGATTCGAGCGATCGACGGCCCAATTATTCTGACCGATTGTTTTACCGAGCATAAATCTTGTGACCACACCGAACGGTGTCCGGTGCGCAAGCCGCTGCGGCGTATTCACGAGGGGATCCTGCGTCTTTTGCAGGAAACCACCATCTTAGATATGTTGAACGATTCGGAGCCGGTAGCTCCCGCGGCGAAAGTGCTGCTGATTCCGCTGGAAGCGGCGGCGGCCAGTGTTGTGTTGAGTTGATGAAGAGACAAGGATAACGACAAGGATATTCATCGCGGCCATGAAACTGCCAATTTATCTCGACAATCATGCCACCACGCGGATGGATCCGCGAGTGTTTGAGGCTATGCGGCCGTATTTTCTCGAAGTGTTCGGCAACGCTGCTTCGCGGAATCACAGTTTCGGGTGGGAGGCTGAAGAGGCCACCGATAAAGCGCGAAAGCAGATTGCGGACCTGATCGGCGCCACGCCGAAAGAGATCGTTTTTACGAGTGGGGCCACCGAATCGAACAACCTGGCAATCAAGGGTGTGGCCGAGATGTATGCCGAACGCGGCAATCACATCATCACCGCCGCAACCGAGCACAAAGCCGTGCTCGATACCTGCAAGCACCTCGAGAAGCGCGGACTGCGGATAACGTATTTGCCCGTGAAGCAGGACGGGTTGGTTGATCTCGATCAGCTTCGTGAGGCGATCACTGACAAAACCATTCTCGTCTCAATCATGTACGCCAATAACGAGATAGGCGTGGTGCAGCCGGTTGCCGAGATCGGCAGGATTGCCAAAGAGAAGGGCGTGCTGTTCCACAGCGACGCGGTTCAGGCAGTAGGCAAGATTCCGGTGAACGTGATCGCCGACAACATCGACATCATGTCGCTGACGGGTCACAAGATTTACGGCCCGAAGGGCTGCGGGGCTTTGTACGTGCGGCGGCGCAATCCGAGGGTGCAGCTTACGGCGCAAATGGATGGCGGCGGCCACGAGCGCGGGATGCGTTCGGGAACGTTGAATGTGCCGGGCATTGTTGGATTGGGCGCGGCGTGCGAATTCTGCCGGCAGGAAATGGCGGACGAGTCGGTCCGGCTGCGCGGGCTGCGAGACTATCTCAAAGACAGGTTGATGAACGAGCTGGATGAGGTATATGTCAACGGTTCGCTGGAGCACCGGCTGCCGCACAACCTGAACATCAGTTTTGCCTATGTGGAAGGCGAAAGCCTGCTGATGGGGATCAACGATATCGCAGTTTCCAGCGGCTCGGCCTGTACTTCGGCCACGCTCGAGCCCAGCTACATCCTGAAGGCGCTAGGCGCCGGCGATGATCTGGCGCATTCTTCGATCCGCTTTGGCCTGGGACGATTCACTACCAAGGAAGAGATTGATTACGCCGCGGATAAAGTGGTGGATGTAGTGCGCAAGCTGCGCGAGCTGTCACCCTTGTACGAGATGGCCAAAGAGGGTGTGGACCTGTCGAAGGTGGTTTGGGCGGCACATTAAGTTTTAAGGGAAAAGGGAGGGTTTGACGAATGGCATATTCCAATAAAGTTCTAGATCATTACAATCACCCGCGCAACGTGGGCTCATTAGACAAGGCCGACCCAAACGTGGGAACGGGTATGGTGGGCGCGCCGGAATGCGGCGACGTCATGAAGCTGCAGGTGAAAGTGGATCCGCAGACGGGCGTTATCGAAGACGCGAAGTTCAAAACGTTCGGCTGCGGCAGCGCCATTGCCAGCTCGTCGCTGGCGACAGAGTGGCTGCGCGGCAAGACGGTTGATCAGGCGCTCGAGATCAAGAACACCGATATCGTGAACGAACTGAGCTTGCCGCCGGTGAAGATTCACTGCTCGGTGCTTGCCGAGGACGCGATCAAGGCGGCGATTTCAGATTACAAGAAGAAACAGCAAATCGCGGTGCAGACCGAGACGGCTCTTGTCTAGGTTCCGGAACTGCGATGCGAGCCGCGACCAAAATTCGCGAAGCGCAAGGGAGCGGTTTTTGTGGGCACGTGAGGTAGCTTTATGGCTGAGCTGACACAGCTTGGTGAGAGTTCGAAGCCTGAAGCGGCGCCGCCGGGCGCGGGCCAGTCTGCCGGCAAACAGATCTTTGTGACGCCGAAAGCTGTCGGCAAGATTCGCGAAGCGTTTGCCCGCGAGAAGGTGGCTGGCGGTCTGCGGCTCGGAGTTCATGGCGGCGGCTGCTCGGGCTTGAGCTATCAGTTCAAATTCGCTCCGGCGCCGCGTCCCAACGATCACGTTTTTCGGTTTGAAGACGTCGAGGTGTTTGTGGACCCGAAAAGCATGCTCTTCCTGGATGGCATGACGCTGGATTGGAATGAGTCTCTGCTTCAATCCGGATTCGTATTCAAGAATCCGCACGCCCAGAAAAGCTGCGGTTGCGGTACCTCCTTTACAGCCTGAAATCACTGCATGCCTTTTGTGGGGCGGACCCCCTGGTCCGCAGCCGGCCCCCAGGCCGGCTAGACTTCTTTTTCATCCATGCCGTCTCGCGACTACTTCACTCTGTTCGGCCTCAACCATAAACTGCTGATCGATTCAGCCGATCTGCAGAAGCGCTTCTATGAACTGAGCCGGCAATGGCATCCTGACCGCTTCAGCCGCAAGCCGGCCGCCGAGCAAGTGGAAGCGCTTGAGACCACATCGCAGCTCAACGATGGGTACCGTACCTTGAAAGATCCGGTAAGGCGCGCCGAATACGTGCTGGCGGTCGCGGGCTTCCCAGTGGCTGAACAACGGGGGAAAGACGTGCCGCCCGAATTGCTCGAAGAGGTGTTCGAGTTGAATATGATGCTCGAGGAGATCAAAACCGGCGATGAATCCGCGCGGCCGCAGTTGGCGCAGGCGGGTGAGCATTTTCTCGAGTTACGCACCGGGACCGATCGCGAGCTCGAGGCACAGTTTGCCGCGCATGACGCCGCCGGACCGGACAGTGATTCTGGAAAGCGCGCCCTGCAGGCTATCCGCGGAATATTAAATCGCCGCCGCTATATTGAGAACTTGATCCGCGACGTGGAGCGAACGCTGAATCCGGAGCCCGCCCGGACCGAAGGCGCGTGATGGGTGAATGGTGCGGGACATGAAAATCGAAAAACGAGAACTGGCGGCAGTCTTAGCCAGAAGGGCGAAAGATAATAGCCCACGGCTTGAGCCGTGGGAAACCAGCGCGGGGAATCAGCCCCGGACCGGGGCCGAAGAGCCGCGCCTTTCCAGCAACCTGCCCCACACACGGGCTAATTTGAAGAATCTGAATGTCTACATTTCAAATTGATTTTGGCGATTCGCGCCGTTCCAAGATTATTGGCATCGACTTGGGCACCACCAATAGCTTGGCCGCCAGCATGGAGCTCACCGGGCCGCGCATCCTGAGTGACGAGAGCGGTGGTGTGATTGTGCCAAGCATCGTCTCGCTCACCGCTTCGGGCGAACTGGTGGCCGGCGAACCGGCCCGCGAGCTGCTTCTCACCGCGCCCGAACGCACCGTCTATTCCGTCAAGCGGTTAATGGGCAAAGGCGTCGCCGACGTCCAGGAAGAGTTGAAGCTGTTTCCGTTTCGGATCGATCCGGATAGCGAAGGCTTAATCAAGCTCAAGCTCGGCGATCGCACGCTGACACCGCCTGAGATCTCGGCAGCCGTGCTCAAACAACTCAAGCACAATGCGGAAGTGAGTCTGGGTGTGCCGGTCGAGCAAGCCGTAATCACGGTTCCCGCCTACTTCAACGATGCGCAGCGGCAGGCCACGAAGGATGCGGGGCGGCTGGCCGGCCTGGAAGTGCTGCGGCTGGTGAATGAGCCTACAGCGGCGGCGCTGGCCTACGGACTCGACAAACGCAAATCGGGCGTTATCGCGGTTTACGATTTCGGCGGCGGCACGTTTGACATTTCGATTCTGCGCCTGCACGACGGAATCTTCGAAGTGCTCGCCACCAACGGGGACACGCATCTTGGCGGCGACGACATCGACAATCTGCTGCTGCGCATCGCGCTGGAGGATGTGGCATCGGAGTGGAACACGGATCTGACGGCCGACCAGGAAGGCGTCCAGCGTTTGCGTCGCGCAGTGGTCCGGGCCAAAGAAGAACTTTCCTTTGTTCCGGCTGCCGATATTGTTTTGGAGTACAAGGGAAAGAAATACCAGCGCAGCCTCGATCGAACCCTGTTTGATCGGCTGATCGCGCCCATCATCGAGCGCACCCTGGTGTCTTGCCGCGCTTGTCTGAAGGATAGCGGCCTCAGCGTCGAACAGATTGATGAAGCTGTGATGGTGGGAGGGTCGACGCGCATTCCGGCCGTCTATCTTGCCGTCGAGCGCCTCTTTAAGACCAAGCCGCAAACCGAACTCAATCCCGACGAGGTGGTGGCTCTTGGCGCCGCGGTGCAGGCGGGCATCCTCGCCGGTGATGTCGAAGATCAGTTGCTCCTCGATGTAACTCCGCTTTCACTCGGCATAGAAACCATGGGCGGCGTGGTGTCGAAGCTGATCCATCGCAACTCCACGATTCCGGCGAGCGCAACCGAGCAATTCACCACCGCGGTGGATGGCCAGCGGAACGTGTTGATCCACGTGCTGCAAGGTGAGCGCGAACTGGTGAAAGACTGCCGCAGCCTGGCCCGCTTCGATTTGAAGGGAATTCCGCCGCTGCCCGCCGGCATGGCGCGCATCGAAGTGCGGTTTCTGATTGACGCGAACGGCATACTGAGCGTCATTGCGCGAGACGCTCGCTCGGGCCAGGAGCAGACCGTCGAAGTGAAACCCTCCTACGGGTTGACCGAGGAACAGGTAGAGGCCATGATCCGCGAGTCGATTGAGAAAGGCAATGAAGACATGCTGGAGCGGCAGGTGCGCGAAGCGCGCGTGGAAGCTGACAACATTCTCGCTGCCCTTACAAAAGCCGAACGCGACGATGCATGGAAGGAATTGACTGAAGATGAGAGGCGCCAGATCGAGGCCGCTCGGCAGGATTTGCTCACGAACTATCATGCGAGCGATCATCACGTGATTCTCGAGAAGATAGAAGTGCTGAACCGGCTGACTCACTCACTCGCCGAGAACATGATGAACACAGCCGTGCGCTCGGCGCTCAAAGGCGCCAAGATCGACTGACGGGGGGTTAACTTTTCATGCCTGGACTTAGCTGGGACCACATTGAAGACATCGCGATCGGCCTCTATGAAGCTCATCCCGAGGTCGATCCATTGACAATCCGCTTTACCGATCTGCACAAGTGGATCACCGAGCTACCAGACTTCCGCGACGATCCGGCCGCATCCACCGAAGGCAAACTGGAAGCCATTCAGATGGCTTGGCTCGAAGAGCGCCAAGACAACCAATAGCGTCTGTCGTGGCGCGGGCACTCGTGCCTGCCGTGTCGAGACTCGTCTCGACACTCCGTATTTCCGGCATCGCTCTTCTGCCAGGCTCTTTCGCCCGCCCGTTTCCCACACGGCTCGCGCCGTGGGCTAGATTCTTTCGCCCTTCGGCCTAAGGGTGCGCGCCTTTCAAATTTCGTATCCCGCACTCATCACTCGCCATGCCCTAGACCCGCTCCGCCTCCACCAAACAACTGTAGAACGTAGCTCCGGCGCCCAGATCCGTCAGGCGATCGGAAGTCAACCGGTTGACCCCCATGCCCTCGGGCGAACTCTTGTTCCATCGCACGCTGGGCACGCGCACGATTCCCGGCTTCACCGCATCAGAGATCCGCGCCTCGCAGTAGCAGGAGCCGCGATCGTTGAAGAGCCGCACCCGCGTGCCGTCTCGTATGCCGCGAACCGCCGCATCGTCTGAGTGAATGTCGGCAAAGGAGTTTGCCCCATCCACGCCCCGGCGGTGTCCGAACGTGGAGTTCATTCCGTCATCGTTCTTTGCCGAAATCATCTCGAGCGGGAAGCGCTGCCGCAGCGCCGCATCGCCGAAACGGGACTCCACCGGCGGCGAGTAACATAACGAGGAGCCTCCAAACTCAAACCGACTGGATGCCGTTCGGAACCCACCCGCCGCGAACGGCCGGAAAGGAGTGCCGGGCTCGGAAACGGCCAGGCGCACGAAGTGTTCGCGATCCAGCCGCTCGAGCGTGATGCCCTTTAGATAAGGCGACCCGCTGGCCAACAACTGGCGGATCATGTCGTCTTCGCTGTCGTCGAAACATGGGTCCGTAAAGCCCATTCGCGCGGCTAGCAAGCGGAAGATCTCCACGTTTGATTTAACTTCGTGGGGCCGCGCAACCGCTGGCCTCGCGAGCTGAAGATAGTAGTGGCCGTATGCAAAGTACAGATCCGTGTGTTCGAGGAACGTGGTCACCGGCAGCACGATGTCGGCGTGGTCGGCCGTGTCGGTTCGGAATTGCTCAAGCACCACAGTGAACAAATCCTCGCGCCTGAGTCCGGCGATCACCGCATTCTGATTAGGGGCGACGGCCGCCGGATTCGAGTTGTAGACCACCAGCGCGCGCACGGGCGGGCCGGTTCGCTCCAACAGCTCCTTACCCAGCTCCGACATGTTGATGAGGCGCGCTTCTCGGCCCAAAGGCGATTGCCATTGCAAATCGGGTCGCTCGAGCGCTTCTTTGTCCAACTCAAACGCACCGGACGTGCTCAACTGCAATCCGCCGCCGATCTCGCGCCACGAGCCGGTCAGAACGGGTAGCGCGGAGATGGCGCGAATGGCGCTGCCGCCGCGATCCGACCGTTGAGCTCCGTAGTTGACGCGGATCACCGCAGGCCGCGTCTTCGCATACTCGCGGGCGAGCTCGACCACTTCAGGCGCGGGTATGCCCGTGAGCAGCGACACGCGTTCAGGCGGATAATCGGCCGCCAAACGAGCGAATTCCGCAAAACCGTCCGCGTAGCTTTCGATGTACGCGGCGTCGTGCCATTGGTTGGCGATAATCTGATTCGCCAGCCCTAGCGCCAGCGCCAAATCGGAGCCTGGGTTGATGGCGTAGTGGCGATCCGCTGCGCGGCCTGTCCGGTTCTTGATCGGGTCAATGACGTAGAACCGCGCACCCTGCCGGCGCGCCTCCACAATGAAGGGCCACAAGTGGACGTTGGTGCCAAGAATGTTCGCCCCCCATGCCAGAATCAGCTTGGAGTGGACGAATTGCTCGGGCTCGGTGCCTAGTTTGACGCCCTGCGACAACGTCAGGGCAGTCCCGCCAGCGCTGGCGCAAATGGTTCTATCGAGCCGCGAAGCGCCCAGGCGATGAAAGAACCTTCTGTCCATGCCCGCGCCGTTCAGCATGCCCATGGTGCCGCCGTAGGAATAGGGCAGCACTGCCTCCGGCCCGTCTTCGGTGGCAATTTGTTCTAAACGCGCAGCGACGGTTGCCAGCGCCTCATCCCACCCGATCTCCTCAAAGCGCCCCTCGCCCTTCTTCCCTGCCCGGCGCAGTGGGCGCCGCAAACGCTCGGGATGGTATTCCCTTTCCAGATACTGCGCAACCTTGCCGCAGAGGAAACCGCGCGTAACGGGATGATTTGGATCGCCCTTGAGTTTGAGAGCTTGCCCTTGATCGCCCACCGTGACGTGCAGCGAGCAGGCGTCCGGACAATCCAGAGCGCAGACCGAGTGGCGAATCAGACCCATGTTCTATTGTCTCGAAACGCCGGCGAATGCGCTTGTATGTTTTGACGGGGTCGCTAAGGCATTACGGAAAACGGCATGCCGCGCTCATTGTTCAGGGTGCGCGAACGTTCCCAATCGACGTCGCCGAGAGGCGCGAGCTTCTGCTCCCGCGCCGGTGTGACGAAATGCAGCGTCCCGCCGTCAGTCCAATAGGCAATCGCGGTTACCACGTTGCGATCCTTGAAGGCAATCAGCAACAGCGGCTCGGTCTCGGACGAAGATGCGGCGGGCGGCATTGCACTGTACGAAACACCGGCGGCTGGCATGGCGCTGTACGATGCGGCGGCGGCCGGTTCCCCAGGCCCTGGGAAATGGAGCACGGCCGCCAGCGCCTCGAGATTTTGTGAATTCCGCCGGCGGAGTTCGGGCGAGACCGTAGCCGGCGGCGCTTCGGCGGTTTCCGTTGAGGCCACAAAGACGCTGACCGTGGGCCGTTCCGGCGGTGGTGCAAATACGAAGGGAGGAGGAGGGGGCCCATCCGCGGCCGGCGCAGGGGCGGGAGCCTCATAGGAAACATTGAATATGGCCGGCGGGGCCGGGGCCCAATTCGGATAGGGCGCGGCCGCTGGGAACAGTCCGCCAAGATACAGGCCCTGGGGCGATCGCCCCGCTCCGCCGGGGTACGTGCCCTGGACGGTGCCTGCAAGCGCACCTGCGAACCCTGTGTTAGTGACTGAGCCGGGCATCCGCGCCGGACCTTGGCCTGCTCCGCCCATCTGCGCCTGGGCGAGGCAGCCACCCATGACGACGGCTACCGGAAGGGTGGCTCTTGCCAAAACCGTGACGGCTCGAGATAGCATGCGTCTGGCGTCCTTATACAGGTTTCCCAAATCAAACCGACGCTTCCATACTACGCCAAGTTACCCAGCTTGGCTGAAGGCTGATCGCTGAAAGCTGATAGCTGGCGATTCCCAACCTGCCCCACAAAAATCAGAAAATCCGGTCTTGCTGGCGCAGCGAGCCAAAAGCGCCGATGTTGGCTAGCTGGAACGAGAATCGCCACTGGTTTTCATTACGCGATCCGATCTCGAATCGCCGAAATTGCCCGCTGAAGCCGCAGCAGTCTGTGTTATACGCCGCCTGAATCGTCGTGTAAAGCAGAACGCCGCGCTCGTAGTCGTAAGTCGTGCTCGCCGCGGCGTTCCATCCTCTGCGCAAGTCGTTGCCAAAGCCAAACGTGGTCGTAATCTGATTGGCACTGGGCAACTGTGTGGGGTCGCCGTGAATGTCGTTGTGGCCCACGTTAATAAAGTATTGGCTGAAGCGGTAGCCGGCGTTGACGATGCTTGCCACAATGTGTCCCACCACCGGATCGTAGTCGGCGCGCCATTCGGCGGTGAACTTCAGGTAGGAAAGCCTGAGATCCGAAACAATAGGAGAGAAGTTTCGCGGAGTTCCCATGAACGCAAACGCGGTAAGATCTTCGGTTGATTCCACCACGTTACGTTCGCCCGGGACGAATGCGCCGCCGAAGGTCGGATTCCAATAGCGTGCCTGCTTTACCGTCCAGTTCGCGAATTCGTCAATATTTCCGTTCTTGTCCTTCACGTAGATGTGGTTCACCAGGCCAACCTCGAGCTGAGTGGTGTCGGAGTACAAATCATCGGCATCCAGCTTGATAATGCGGTTGAAAGCGTCGACGCCCGTTATGTACTGAAATTTCGCATAGGGCTCGAGGACATGTTTGGCCTGCTTGCCCAGGCGCTTAGGCAGGGGAAAAACACGCGCCAGAGTCGGAGTGCGGATATCGAGATCGAATTCCCGGGCGCTGCGCAAAAGAGTATTTCCCGACAATTGGCCATTGGCATTGAAGGAATCGGTGTAGAAGGTCTCGCGCAAGGCAAAGCTGGGGATGAGATGGAACCCATCCAGGTCAAGGGCGGAAGTTACACGCGGGTATAGATCGTCCCGGTTCAGCGTACTACTGGTCTGGTAGTCGGGCTCTTGCCTGCGCCCCAAAGTGGTGCTCGAGTCAAACGAGAACCAAAACGGGATGGCGCCGTCCAGCAACTGCCGGTCCCTTCCCTCGAATTCCACTTCGGGCAGTTTCTGAATCACGTCGCGGTCACCGGGCGTGGTGCTCTCATACAACTCATTGCGCTTGATTACGATGTTCAATATGTAGTCGTCCCAGTGCCGCTGCAAATAGGCGATCGAATTTACCTCCGACGAGATAGCTTCGTTGTAAGATTCGCTGAACGTCTGCCGGAACAGAAAGCTGCTGATGTAGTTGATGTCGAAACGGCCTTCGAATCCCCACGGCAGGTCCGTCGCCTTGCCTTTGGCCTCAACCGTGTATCCCGGAGCCTTGAAGAGCGTATTCCCAATTACCTCGCCGCGGTCCTGGACACCGTAGATATAGACGTTAAAACTTGTGTTCTCCGTGGGCTTTCCGGAAGCATCGATGGTATGCGTCAGCCCGCGTTTCGTGAAATCCTGGATGCGATAGCCAAGGTCGTAACTGGGATTAATCGCCCAGTAATATCCGCCGCCAAACATTAACCCCCGGCTTGAGCTGTTGCCCGCGTTCGGTGTCAGAAATCCGCTGGCGCGCGGATTGCGTCCCAGCGGGCGATAAAAAATCGGAGAGTAAAGCACAGGAATGTGTTTGAGGCGGAATATGGCGTTCCGGCCCACAGCGCGGTCGTCGGGGATGATGTTGAACATCGGCGCGCTCACGCTCCACCAGGGCTTCTTAATTCTGCAGTCCGTTATGAACCCGTGGTGCAGGATGTATTGGTCTTTAATGCGCTCGGCCCATTGGCCCTGGAAGTAGAACGGGTTCGTGGTGGACAGCAGACCGCGCCGGACTCCCGCTTTCGCGGGAGAGGTCCCGCTGACAACGTAAAATTTTCCTTCGTCCGACTGCAGGTTGTATTCGCCGTGATCGGCTTGCAGCTTATCGCCGTCCACAAAACTCTGGAAACGGATGTTGCCGCGCGCGTATGCCCAGTGCGTATTCTTGTCGTAATCGATTTCGTCTGCTTCGATCAGGGTCTCGGTGGTTTCGATCCGGCTCACCCCCCGCAGGTGAATCACGTCCGGCAAGTCTTCCTTATGAATGGCGCTGGCTACGATCTCGTCAGGCGCCGGGGCGCCCGATCGAACCGGCCGCGTAGGATGTTCCTGCGCTATTGAACGGGCTGGAAAGAGGAAAAACACGCCCCACAGGGCAAAAAACATTCCCCACCGAAAATGTTCGTGACAGAAAGCCGATTTTCTGTTAGACAGGTAAAGTGTGGGTTTGTCGGCGAACAGTGCGGGCTGTCTCAACCGATGACCGTAGCATGGCAGGTGCGCCGGCTGCAAGCCGGATCTGAGTTTCGAGGCTACCAGCCGGCTAACCAGATAATTGCGGGTGGTAAACAGTCTCGCGGCGCTTGCCGCCTTTCGTAGTAGAAACGTATGACGTGCCAATATTGCCAGACCTGGAATACTGACGACGAACACCGCTGCCGGCGTTGCGGCCGTCTTATCCAGGATAGGGCGAGCCGTGCCGGTGTCCGCAATTATCCCATCGCCGCGGTAGCCACAGCGCTGCAGCACGATCCTTCACTCCACGAAGAAAGCGCCGCCCCCGACATTCAGGTGAGCGCGCGGCCGGGGGGCGCGCAGTCGGCATTGTTCGAGAGCTGGCCGGAGCCGCGCGTGATTCCATTCAGTTCTCTGACTTCGCCCAGGGAACGCCGGGCGATTGAGGAGAGAGGCGCGGGGTTGGCGCAGCCGCCTCGCACCGCCGCTGCGGCCACGAAACGAGCGCCAGAGCCGCCACGCCAGCGCGACAATATCGGGACCCCGCCTCCACCAGCTATCCGGACCGCGCTCCCGCGCGTCTCCAAGCCGCGCCCGGCCGCCCAAGACCAGCAGGCCTTCCACTTTACCGATGAATCCGAACCGGCCGCGCTGCCAACCCCCGTAATCGGGTGCGACGATCTTGCCGCGCCTCCGATTGTGCGTCTCCGAGCGGCGCTGGTCGACCTTCTCTGCACTGCCACCGCGGTGAGTCTGGCCCTGGCCCCGGTTTTCTTTTGGGCTCGCCCCTTGGCTCTTGACCGCTGGAGCTTGGCCTGGATGGCCTCCATCGTGGTGGCCGTCGTCCTCGCTTACCCTTTGATCTGGATCATCTGCGGTTGCGGTTCCATAGGCGCACGAGCCATGCGGCTTACACTCATCAGCTTCGACGGCACGCGACCCAGCCTCGCAGCCCGTTATCGCCGCCTCTTGGCGACTTTCATCAGCGTCTCGGCTGCGGGCGTCGGCGTGCTCTGGGCGCTGTGTGACGAAGACCACCTCACCTGGCATGACCACATGTCAGGCACCTTCCCAACCATCCTCAACGAGTAGCTGTGCCCCAGCCCCATGCGTAAGCTTGGGGCTATTTCGGGCTAGCCATTTTGGCGCTATTTCGGGGTTAGCTGTGTTTGGGGCTATTGGAGGCCACTTCGGAAGCCGCCAGCAGGCTATGTTTGCTCATCCCTGTGGCACAGCCTTTAGGCTCTATTTGCTCATCCCCGTGGCACAGCCTTAGGCTCTATCTGCTCATCCCTGTGGCACAGCTTTAGGCTCTATTTGCTCATCCCTGCAGCACAGCTGTAGGCTCTATTTGCTCATCCCTGTGGCACAGCCTTTAGGCTCTATTTGCTCATCCCTGCAGCACAGCTGTAGGCTCTATTTGCTCATCCCTGTGGCACAGCCTTTAGGCTCTATTTGCTCATCCCTGTGGCTGTGGCACAGCCTTTAGGCTGTGTTGACTTACCATACCTAATGTGAAAGTTTATTAATCTACTTCAAGCTGTCGATCACCTTCAAGTGATACGCCTCCGCCCGCCGATAGATCTCCTCCGCATCCAACGTCAGCATTTTGCGGCCGGAAACCACCTGGCTGCCGTTCACGAAAACATCGTCAACGTCGCTGGCTTTGGCGGCATAAGCAATTTGGGAATACAAATTGTAGAGCGGGATTGCGTTCGGGTGCGCCAGGGATACCGTAATCAAGTCAGCCCGTTTGCCGGTTTCGAGCGAACCGATTTCCCGGTCCAGACCAAGCACGCGGGCGCCCCCAAGCGTTGCCATCTCGAGCACCTGCTCGGCCGGCAGCGAATGCGGATCCATGGTCGTGACCTTCTGTAGTTTCGCCGCCAGATTCATTTCCAGAATCAGGTCAGCGGAGTCGTTCGAACCAGCGAAGCCGTCGGTTCCGATTCCCACGTTGATGCCGAGTTTCAACATTTTCGCCACGGGCGCAATCCCGCTGGCCAGCTTCATATTGCTCGATGGGCAATGCGCCACTCCGGTGCCTTTGCGCCTCAGGATTTCCAGATCGTCGTCGCTGACCCAGATGGAATGCGCGGCCACCACCCGTCCATCCAGCACGCCCAGCTTCTCGAGCGTCTTCACGGGTGTCATGCCCCGCTCGGCAATCGCATCGTCCCGCTCCTTTTGTGTCTCCGCTACGTGGATCAGCAGTGGCGCGTTCATCTTCACCGCCAGATCGTGCGCGGCTCGCAGCGCCTCGTTCGGTGTGGTGTAAATCGCGTGCGGAGCGACCGCGGGCACGATGAGAGGATCGTGCGCGTAAGTGTCCAGATATCGCGCGGCGCCGCGAATAGCTTCCTGCCATGACTTGTAATCGGGAGCGGGAAAGCCGATCACCGATTGTCCCAGAACACCGCGTAAGCCAGCATGCTTAGTCGCCTCCGCCACTTCGTCCTCGAAGTAGTACATGTCGGTGTATGTGGTGATGCCCGCCAGCGCCATCTCGAGGCATGCCAGTTCGGTGCCCCAGCGGACAAACTCGCGATCTACGTTTTTCGCTTCCGCCGGGAAAATGAACTTCGTCAGCCAGTCTTGAAGTCTCTGATCGTCTGCAAAGGCGCGAAATAGAGACATTGCCGCATGCGTGTGGGTGTCAATCAGTCCGGGTGCGATCAGATCCTGTTCCCGCTTCAGAATATGCGCCGCCCGGAAGCGTGCGTTGATTTCCCCAGCCGGGCCGATTCCCACAATTCGTTCTCCACGAATGGCCACCGAGCCGTTCGGGATCACGCGATGCGACGCATCCATCGTCACCACGAACTTTCCCGTCACAATCCAGTCGACGGGCTCGGGACTCGCCGCGTGCGCTGCGAAGATCGCCAGATTCCATAGCAACAAGCGAGTTATCGCGCGAGCGGCGCAAGAAGACCAAATCGGCTTTTCGTGTCCCACGCCCCGCATCTTCTCACAAGGGCCCCAGGCATGTGGGGCAGGTTGTCAACCTGCAGCGGGTTGGCAACCCGCCGCTTTCCCAAGGCCAACTGTCCTCCGTCTAGCGCCAGTTTAGGGCGTCTCGGAAGTATGCCGGGATGCCGCGTTGATCAGGGCGCTGCCGCCGCCGATCTTCTATCGCCGCAATTGCTTCGTTCGCTCTTCCAACTGCTCCTGAAGCCACGCAACATCCTCTAACGCGTCCTGCAGGAAAACGGATGACTGCGCCTGCCGAGCGAACGTGGACTGGATGGCGGCCACCAAGCGCCGTTGGTGTGAAACCACGTCGCGGAATCCCGTAACCACGCGCCGGCTCAGCGGCCGCTGGCGCAGAAGCGTCCCGCACAGGTCAATGAGCGTCCAGCCGTTTTTCGACACGGAGCGGGTGAAAGCGCTCGCTTCGGCCGGAGACGCCCGTCGAAGCCCACGCAGAAAGCGTTCGAGCAGCGTGACAGTCTTATCATCCACCTTCAGGTTGCTCAGCACGAGCTCCTCGGGCACGGGATTGAAACCCTTCTTCAGGGTCGCCAGGCTCTGCTGCAGTTTCTGGTAGCCGTCGTTCAGATCCTTGTGGCTGAGGGCCACTCTCTCAGGATTCGGGAAGGCCGCGCCGCCTCGCAGCTTCTCGAAGTCTTCCAGTAAATCAGCCAGAGCATGGATCAGGCTCTCGAAGCTGAGGGTGAGGTCAAGGTCCGGCTTCTTAAGCGCTTTGAGAATGTCCTCGAAGGAGTCCAGCCGCTCCTCAAGGCCGCGAATGAGGGATTCGAAGCTCTCAATTCGTTCAGCGTTCTTCTTGTCCGTCTCCTCCAGAATCTCCTTAAACTTCGTCAACAGTTCCACGAGTCCGTGCAGCAGATCCTCGAAGCTCTGGATCAGAGGTTTATTCTGCGGCGCGAAGCCCTTGATCATCTTCTCGAACTCGCCCAGTCTTTCCTCGAGTTCGGCCAACTGTGCTTCAAACTGCTTGAGGAGCTCCGGATGCTTCTTGGCGTGCTCCTTCACGAGGCAGGCAAAGCTTTCGAGCAACTCCTCATCGCCGTGCAGCAACGTTTCGTAATCCTTGATCAGCGCTTCGTCTTCGGGCGTCAGGTTGAAGTCCGGGTCCATCGGGATGTGCTCTTGGACGAGCGTCGCAAAACTCTCGAGTAGCTCCGCCAGCGGGTCGCGCCAGCTGTCGCCAAGCAGCTCACTGAAACTGGCGACCAGCTCGACGTTCGTCGGCGCACTGGCTTTGATGAGATCCTCGAAACTTTTTAGGAGCTTCTCCAACTGTCGAAGCAAGGTCCAAAAGCTGTCCAGAAAGACGAGATCGTCGGCCAGGGGCAAGAGCGGCTGCTGGTGCAGGAGATCTTCGAAGCTCTTGAGGCCCTTCGAGAATCCGTGCAGTAGAGTTTCGAAGCTGGCCACTGCACCCTCCGGCGGCGTCTTGAAGCGGTGTAGCAGCGCTTCGAAGCTCGCGAGCAGGTCGCCCTCGGCATGCAGGACGTCCTCGAAGCTGTGCAGCAGCTTCAAGTAGCGTTCAGACGGCCCCTCTGACGGGTTCCCGAATTGTTTGGCAGCCTCCTGAGCGCCGAGCGCGTGCAGCTTGTCCTCGAAATCGGAGATGCTGGTCTGCAACTCCTTGAGCAGTTCTTCAAAAATGTCAAGGAACTCCGCGTCGGGCGGTTCCTCCTTCAGAACATCCTCGAATACCTTCAGCCTCCGTTCGAGATCCTTGATCGCGGTCTCTTCTTTGTCTGCGTTGTCGAAGGCTGGATCGCCCAGGTATCTGCGGTGCTCGCGCAGCAGGCCGCGAAGGCTGGTTTCGATCTCAAATCGATAGTTGTCGCGTGCGGAGCGGTTCGATGAACCCCGGAGGCCCGGCATAATGAGGAATTATATTATCTAATTTCAGGCGCCGGCCAGCCGCCAGGTGAAGAGACAGAACGTTCCCCATCGCCGCCTATCACTTCGCCGCGCTGAACGGGCTCTTCCCACTCGCGGCGTCGAAGGCCAGATAAAACGGCCGGATCCACTCCACCGCCAGGATTCCATCCACCACCCCGGGATCGTGTTCGGCGATCGCCCGCACCTCAGCCTCGTCTCTTGCGTTATACAGGACCAGTCCGCCTGAATCGTTGAGAAACGGTCCAGCCAACTGCAGCGCGCCCTTCGTCATCTGCTCCTGCAAGTACCGCCCGTGATTCCTCAGGGCCTGCTCCCCGGCCGGCTTGCCCGCCACCCACTTCGTTCCGGGCTTCAACAGCACCACGTACTGCTTCGAAGGGGGCTGGTTCTGCGCCAACAACCACCCCGCCAACGCCAAGGCAACAACAATCGCTCCGACACGCACGATTCGGGAAAATAACATTCCCCCACTTTACCTGTTTCGGGGACAGTTCTGAGCGCTGCCGCCCGAGGCGACGGCCGCGGGCAAGAAAATGGCTACCCTGGTGGTGCCGGACCATAGCTGGGGACCTCCGGTGGGGAGCGGCTTGATACACTCATAGCGTTCCCCAATTCAAGGAGTTTTTATGATCGACACACGCCGTGGATTTCTGCTGGCAGCGGCTGCGGGCACTGGTGCGCCACTGCTGCTTGGTATGACGAACAAGTCGGATTCGGCCAAGCCTATTTGTGGTTCCGGAGCCTACACCTACGAAATCACGCATGATTGGGGCGACCTTCCAGCCAACATCAAGTACGGCAACACGCACGGTGTTTGTGAGGATTCCCAGCACCGCATCTACATTCATCACACCGTCAACGCTGCCAGCGAATCACACGATTCCATGGTCGTTTTTGACGAGAAGGGCCGCTTCGTCAAGAGTTGGGGCAAGGAGTTTATAGGCGGCGCGCACGGTCTCCACATCCACCGCGAAGGCGCCAATGAATTTCTGTATCTTTGCGACACCAAACGAGCGGTGGTGGTCAAAACCACGCTGGATGGCGAGGTGGTCTTCACGCTCGGCTATCCCGACGAGTCTGAAGCCTACAAGCCTTTGGCCGACGGCACCAAGCCGAAGTACAGCCCCACGAATCTTGCCATCGCGCCGAACGGAGACATCTATGTCGGCGACGGCTACGGCTCCAGCTTTGTCAACCAATACGACAACACCGGCAAGTACATTCGCACATTCGGAGGCAAAGGCACGGAAGCAGGTCAGTTGGATTGCCCGCACGGAATCATTCTCGACAACCGCGGGCCGCAACCTATCCTGATGATTGCCGACCGCGCCAATCATCGCCTCCAGACTTTTTCGCTCGACGGCAAACACATTGCTTTCATCGAAGGCACCAATTTGCCGTGCCATTTTGGTTTCAACCGGAATTTCGACACGGTTGTTCCCGATCTCGGCGCTCGCGTCACTCTGCTCGACAAGAGCAATAAAGTGATCGAGCACCTGGGCGACGATTCGGCGGCAAACAAGTGGAGTGATACCCGGAAGCTGAGCCGCGATGCCTTCACCCCCGGCAAGTTCGTTTGTCCCCATGGCGCCTGTTTTGATCACGCCGACAACATATTTGTAGTCGAGTGGGTGGAAGTCGGCCGCGTCAGCAAATTGCGGCACGTGTAAACAAACGCTCTCAGCTTTTAGCTGTTAGGCCAACAGTAGAATTGCAGCTAGCTGTGCGCCGGCATCTTACTCTCGCGCTTCTGTCTCTTTCCTGTTTGCTGCTGTCTCCATACGCTTGCGCGGCGGAATGGAAGTTGGTCTGGGCCGACGAATTCAATACGCCAGGCACGCCCGATCCCAGGAACTGGACCTTCGAGAACGGCTTTGTGCGTAATCACGAGCTGCAGTGGTACCAGTCGGCAAATGCGCGGTGCGAAAACGGCCTGCTGATTATCGAGGCTCGCCGGGAAAGAGCGCCTAACCCCAACTATCACGCGGATAGCAAAGACTGGATCACGTCGCGCGAATACGCCGCATACACCTCAGCCAGCCTCAACACCAAAGGCCTTCACCAGTGGCTCTACGGCCGGTTCGAAATGCGCGCCCGTATCGACACGCGGCCCGGCATGTGGCCTGCATTCTGGACTCTCGGGGCTGCCGGCGAGTGGCCGCACGGCGGCGAGATCGACATCATGGAGTACTATCGCGGATTGCTGCTTGCAAATGCAGCTTGGGCGGCGGGCAAAGACTGGAAGGCCGCCTGGAGCACTGTCAAAAAGCCGATCACGGAGTTTCAGGACCCGGACTGGTCAAAGAAATTCCACGTCTGGCGTATGGATTGGGATCGTGACTTTATCAAGCTATACGTAGATGACATGCTGATGAATAGCATCGACCTCTCAAAGACCATCAACAACGATGGAACCGGCGTGAATCCGTTCCATCAGCCCCAGTACATCCTGCTGAACCTTGCCATCGGCGGCGATGCCGGAGGCGATCCGTCCGCGACTGCCTTCCCCGGCGTCTATGAAATCGATTGGGTCCGCGTTTATCAGCAGCAGCCTTAAGTACCGCCGCCTGGGCGGCAGCCGAGTGTATACTGAACGGCCGTAGCCGGAGGAGCGTTCTTCGAGTGAACCCGAAAGCCATCCTGGTTGCAGGCGCGTCGTCCGGGATTGGCGCTGCCTGCGCGTTGCGTCTGGCGCGGGCCGGACATCGCGTCGTCGGCGTCTCGCGTTCGGGAACCGTTCCTGGCCAGCATGAGAATCTTTCGGCACGCGTTCTGGATATCCGCGATCCGGCGGCTGTCGAGCTCGTGGTCAGGGAGACCGTCGGCGATCTCGGCCGCTTGGACGCCGTAGTGAATTCGGCGGGCATCGCGGTAGCCGGTTCGCTTGAAGATTCTTCAATCGAGCTCATCCGCGCACAGATCGACACCATTGTCTTGGGCGCTACGTACCTGATTCGGGCCACAACACCGTATCTGCGGCAGTTCGCTCCAAGCCGTCTGATCCACATATCGTCAATCGCCGTCGATGTGCCGTTGCCGATGCAATCGCTCTATAGCGCTAGCCACGCGGCCGTAAACGGCCTTTGCGGCTCACTGCGCTACGAACTGGAACCGCTGGGAGTACGTGTGATCGAGATCGCGCCGGGGAACGTCCGGACGGGTATGACCGCAAACCGGCGCACAGCTCCTGCCGGGGATGCATACAAAGCAGCGGCAAAAGCGGTGGAAGCGAATGACCGGTATGAACTCCAGGGCATCGACCCGGAACGAATTGCGGAGGCGGTAGAGCAGGTGCTCTCGGCGCGGTTTCCACCAGACCGCCGGGCCGTTGGGTATTGGCATGAGCGAATGTCGGTGCCGCTTAAGGGAATCCTGCCAGGTCGATGGTTCCGCAAAATCATCGCCTCGCACTACGGAATTTCGGGTTTATGATGAGCGCCTCTAATAAGACAATCCATCCGCCCGTCACCTATTTCCGGCCATTGATGATAACCTGACCCGATGACATCGGACCTCGCTCTGTGAGCCCGCCCACTGAAGATCTGCATGCCGAAAACCCGAAAAGCGGTTGGAAGCGCGGGTTTTGGATGCTCATTGCCACCCAGTTCCAGGGTGCGCTCAACGAGAACGGCCTCAAGCAGCTAATCGTTTTCATCGTTTTGGGGATTGGGCTGCACCAGGCCGACCGCGACCGTCTGGTATTGGTGATTGGGGCTCTGTTCTCCACTCCCTTCATTCTTTTTTCGATGAGCGGTGGCTTTCTTGCCGACCGTTATAGTAAGCGGACCGTCACCATCGGGACGAAGTTCTTCGAAGTCGGCGTGATGCTGCTGGCGATCGCGGGATTGGCCCGGCAGAATCTGAGCCTCGAGTTTGCCGCCGTTTTTCTCGCCAGCACGCAGGCCGCGCTCTTTGGACCGTCCAAATATGGATTGCTCCCCGAAGTCCTGCCTAAGCCGCGTCTTTCATGGGGCAACGGAATCCTCGAACTCGGTACTTTCCTGGGCGTCATCGCAGGCGCCGCATCGGCGGGCGCAATGGCGGACGGATTTCGCGGCCGCCAGATATGGTCCGCTCTTATTTTTGTCAGCCTGTCGATTCTCGGATTGGCGTGCAGCTTTGGAGTGACCCGGGTTCCCGCCGCCGCCCCGGCAAAGAAGTTCGTTGCTAACCCGCTTGCTGATCTTTGGGCGCAGAGCCGCCTCATACGCGCTGATCGAGTTCTTTGGCTGGCGGTCCTCGGCAACACCTATTTTTGGTCTTTGGCCACTCTATTGACGGCCAACATTGCATTCTATGGCAGCGACGTCTTGCGAATCAGCTCCACGCGAACTGGCCTTCTTCAGGTAGCAATCGCCATCGGCATCGGTTTGGGCAGCGTCGCCGCGGGTTACCTTTCCGGGGGCAAGGTCGAGTACGGACTAATTCCACTTGGCTCGATTGGTTTGAGTATCTTTGGAATACTCCTCTCGTTGCATAACCTTTCATTCGCCCAGGTGGTGGGCTTACTGGCTGTTCTGGGTTTTTGCGCCGGTTTCTTCGCAGTGCCCATCAATGCCTTGATCCAACACCGTCCGGAGGAAAAGAACAAGGGAGGCGTCATCGCAGCCGCCAACTTACTTTCCTGGATAGGAATTGGCGCCGCCACGGGAATCTATTACATCCTTCAGCATTACCTGCAGCTAAATCCGTCCGCGATCTTCCTGGCTGCCTCAGTCGCAACCGTGGCGGCAACAGCTTACGTGCTGTACCTCTTGCCGGACGCGCTGCTGCGGCTCCTGCTCTGGATGACGACCCATACCATCTACCGTATTCACATCAAAGGCGGAGAAAACATACCACAAAGGGGCGGCGTCCTGCTGGCGCCCAACCACGTATCGATGGTGGATGCGGTCCTCTTGATCGCCTCGACCGAACGCCCCATCCGATTTCTGATGTTCAAGGACAACTACGAGCATCCACTCATCAAACCGTTCGCGAAGATTCTCGGTGTCATTCCGATATCCGCCCAGCAGCGCCCACGGGAGATGATTCACTCGCTGCGCACCGCGACCCAGGCGTTGAAAGACGGTGAAGTCGTTTGTATCTTCCCCGAAGGGCAGATGACCCGCATTGGACAGATGCTGCCGTTCCGTCGCGGAATGGAAAGAATCATCAAGGGAGTGGATGCGCCGATCATCCCCGTCTATCTTGCCGGCGTGTGGGGGTCGGTATTCAGTTTCAAAGGCGGGCGATTCTTTTGGAAGATCCCACGCCGCGTCCCGTATCCGGTAACAGTGCTGTTCGGGAAACCGATGCCGCCTACAACCACGTCTCGAGAGGTCCGCCACGCAGTGCAGGAGCTTGGCTCCGAAGCAGAACAGGATCGCAAGAGCCACTTGCGGCCACTGCAGCGATCATTTGTTTCCACGGCGCGCCGACACCCCTTCCGTTTTGCAATGGCAGACGGAAACAACCCGCAGATCCGTTTCCATTCGGTCCTGGCGCGTACGGTGTTTTTGGCGGGCCGGCTGCGCGCAGAGTGGCGCGACCAGGAAATGGTGGGCATCCTGCTTCCGCCCTCTATCCCCGGGGCCCTGGTGAATCTTGCTGCATTGCTCATGGGGAAAACTCCGGTCAACCTGAACTACACGGCCTCCGAAGAAATCCTTGCCTCGTGTGCGCGCCAGTGTGGGCTGCAAACCGTGATCACCTCAAAAGTCTTCCTGGAACGCACGCGCATAAACCCGCCCGCCCGCCCGATCTTGATGGAAGAGCTGGCGAAGAATCCACGATTGACGGAGCGTTTGTACGCGGCTCTGATTTCGTGGCTGTTCCCTGCCCGGCTCCTGGAGCGAGCGCTTGGGGCCGGCCGAAAGCCACATCTTGACGATGTCGCCACCGTCATCTTTTCCAGCGGCAGCACGGGCGTTCCCAAAGGAGTGGTGCTCACCCACTACAACATTGCGTCGAATGTCGACCAAATGAACCAGGTCTTCATGCTTGGGCGACATGACCGCGTTCTCGGAATTCTTCCCTTCTTTCACTCCTTCGGTTTTACCGGCACGTTATGCATGCCCGTCGTGCTCGGGTTAGGTGTTGTGTTTCATTCGAGTCCGCTAGAGTCGCGTGCCATTGGCGCCCTGGTCAGCCGCTACGCTGTGACTTTTCTGTTGGCCACCCCAACCTTCTTGCAAGCCTATATGCGGCGTTGCTCACCCGAAGATTTTGGCAGCCTCAAATATGTGATGACCGGAGCCGAAAAGTTGCCGGATCGAATCGCGGTGGCTTTTGAAGATCACTTCGGCATTCGCCCACTGGAAGGTTATGGCTGCACCGAGTGTTCCCCGGTGGTTGCAGTCAACACTCCTGATTTTCGAGCGGCGCAGTTCCGGCAGGTGGGCGCAAAGCGAGGGAGCATTGGTCATCCGCTTCCCGGAATCACTGTTCGAATCGTCGATCCGGAAACCGGCGCCCCATTACCACCAGGGCAGGCCGGCCTGTTGCTGGTGCGCGGCGCCAACGTGATGCGGGGTTACTTGAATCAGCCCGAAAAGACTGCCGAGGTGCTGCGCGACGGTTGGTACAACACGGGCGATATCGCCGAGGAAGATGAGGACGGATTTCTCCGCATCACAGACCGCCTGAGCCGGTTTAGCAAAATCGGAGGAGAAATGGTCCCGCATATCAAAGTCGAAGACAAGCTTCACGAGATTCTGGGATCGGCTGAGCAAGTATTTGCGGTCACCTCGGTGGCCGATGACAAGAAGGGTGAGAAGCTGATCGTGCTCCACACGCTGCCACCGGAAAAGCTGCAGGAGTGCGTGAATCAGCTCAACCAGTCGAGCTTGCCGCCGCTATGGAGACCGCGCGCCGACCAGTTCCTGCATGTGGAAGCATTGCCCTATTTGGGTACTGGGAAGATTGATTTGCGCCGCATCAAAGAAGTCGCGCTGAAAGGATCGGAATGACGGATGAGAACGGCGCCCGGCAGACATCCGTGAACCCGAGGTTCAGGAAAGGCCGGGCGCTCCTATTTCGTCTGGCGATCACCGCTGCCGCCCTGGTTGCCTGGTTCTGGACGCAATCCATGATCGGTAAGCGTTCCTTGCCGGCCTCCGGAATCGGGGACGGATTGCTGGTTTGGACGACCCCCGTCAACAGCTATCTGTATGAACACCATGGCGCGGCGAATGCGCTGCTGATTGCAAGCTCGGGAATCATTGACCTGCTAGGCGTCTTCCTGCTCGCCAAATGGATCTTCGGGCCGAGCGTGCGTCCCTTTCTCGGACTCGTTCTTGTGCTCGGCCTTCGCCAACTGATGCAAGCCCTGGTCGCGCTGCCTGCCCCGGAGAACACCATCTGGCACTATCCGGGATTTCCATCCTTGCTGGTAACGTATGGCGTGGCCAACGATTACTTTTTCTCGGGGCACACAGCGATTGCCGTACTGGGCGCCACAGAACTAGGTCGCATTGGAAAGCGCTGGGTAACCGGGATAGCAATCTTAATAGTTGTTTTCGAGGTCGCCACGGTACTGGTGCTGCGAGCGCACTACACCATGGACGTGTTCACAGGAGCTATCGCAGCATTGTATGTCGCATATCTAGCTGGGCGAATTTCGCCGTCCATCGATCGTTTGATCGGCAACGCGACCACGTAAACTTTCACTGCATCGTCTGGCGGGTCCTGGTCAGTTCCTCGAGAATATCCAGGAGGCGCTCGAGCCGCTCCTTGCCGAACTCTTTTTCCAGCGCCTCATAGATCTGGTTGCTTTGCGGCGCGACTTCTTGAATCAGCGCAATCGCTTTCGGCGTGGCGTCGATAATCAGGCGCCGCGCGTCATTTGCATTTCGTTTGCGCGAGACCAGCTTGCGCCCTTCGAGCGTCCGCAGGATCAGCGTCATGCTCGGTCTGAGGATGCAGCATCGAGCCGATAATTGAGTGGCATCCAGAGGGCCGGATTCGGCCAGCACGCGGATCACGCGCCATTGCTGCTCAGTCACGCCGTGCGATGCCAGCAGCGGCCGAAAGCGGGTCATAGTCGCCTCCCGCGCCCTCAGAAGCGCCATGGGGAGCGAGCGGCTGGTAGGGCGCGGCGCAGATAGTGACCCAGCTTTCGATCTCACGAAGTCTCCAATGCTATTCCCGGACAACGGTATTCCGCAGCGTGCCGACATTCTCCACCGTCACTTCAACGACGTCGCCTTCGCGGAGCCATTGAGGCGGATCGAGGCGCGCGCCAGCGCCGGTTGGAGTCCCTGTCGAGATCAGGTCGCCCGGCAAGAGCGTGCAGAACGTTGAGAGATATTCGATGATCCGCCGAAAGGGGAAGACCAGCGAGGCGGTGGTGTCGGATTGGCGCAGCTCGCCGTTGACTCGCGTCTCAGTCCGAAGACCGTCAACGTCCAGCGCCTCGATGCTGGTTTCGATCCAAGGCCCCATGCTTCCCGACCGGTCGAAGTTCTTGCCTTGCGTCACGTTGAATTTGCCGTGCCTGAGCCAGTCGAACACCGTGCCTTCATTCATGATGGTGAGGCCGGCGACATGCTTCATGGCTTCAGCTTGGGAAATGCGCCGGCCCACCTTTCCGATCACCAGCACGATCTCGCCTTCGTAATCGAGCTGGCTCGATTCGCGCGGGATGACGACCGGCTCGCCGTGCGGCGCCAGGGACAGCGGCGTTCGCATGAATACGGATGGGTATTTAGGCGCCTCCGAGCCGTCTTTGTACTCTGCGTTGCGATTCATGTAATTCACGCCAATGCAAAGGATCTTTGCCGGATCCTCGATCGGGAGGCCGAGCTTCACTTGGTCGAGGCGGTAATCGGGAGATGCCGAGGAGGTGATCGTTTCGGCCTCGACGACGCGGTCCTCGGCAATCAGTTGGCGAACCGACCTAACGCCCATCCGCGCGCTGAGTTCGACGACGCCATTGTCGATGACGGCTCCCGCTCTTTTCGCACCGCCTACTTCAAACGTGATCAGCCTCATGCCACGAGTCCGTTTCGCTTTAGCACTTCGTCGAGGCGGCGCTCTAATTCCGGCGCCGCGGGCACCAGCGGCAGGCGATGTTCATTGGCCGGCAGGATGCCGATCCGCTTCATCATGTATTTCATGGGGATTGGATTGGTGTCCCAGAAGATGGCTTTGTTGATTTCCCAGAGCTGCCGGTGAAGCCGCCGCGCCTGGAACAGGTCGCCCGCCCAGATCGCTTCGCACATTTCCGCGAGCGGCCGGGGCGTCAGATTGCCGGCGGCGTTCATCAGCCCGCAGGCGCCAACCGCCATCATCGGAAACGACAGCTCTTCGAGGCCAACGAAGATTCGCAAGTCTTCGTTCACTTCCGCCAGAACGTCGGACACGAAGGCCAGGTCGAGAGAGGCGTGCTTCATGCCCACGAAGGTGGGGCAGCATCCATCGATTTCCTTCACCGTCTCAACCTTGACCTCCACCGCCGTGCGCCCGGGAATGTGATAGATCATCCAAGGTTTCTGATGCAGGCTGTTCAACTGGCGGTAGTATTCGACGATGCCGCGCTGCGGCGGCCGTGAGTAGTACGGGGTGACGATCAGAAGCGCGTCGACGCCCCGATGCCGCGCGGCATGACTCGTTAGCTTTTCGGTTTCCGCATAAGATTGTGAGCCGGTTGCGGCGACCACCGTGATCCTGCCCTGCGCGGCTTCGACCGCCACATCCACCAGCCGGTTGCGCTCCTCGATGGTGAGCGACGAAGGCTCAGACGTCGTTCCGTTTACTAACACGCCGTGCGAGCCGTTCCTGGCTTGGAATTCCACCAGCCCCGCATAAGCGTCGTAATCGACAGCGCCGTTCCGGAAAGGCGTCACCAGCGGCGGGATGGAGCCTCTCAGAAATTTCGCATCGAGAGGGAGCATAGAAACAGCCTCGAGGTCCGGCGGGCAACGATTGACAAACCGGCCATTTTGTTTAACATGTTAACAAACGATATGCCGCACTTCACCATCGAATATTCCGCCAACCTTGACGCCGAGGTCGACATGCAATTGTTTTGCGAAGAACTCTTGCGCGCCGCACTCTCCACGGGAGCGTTCGAAATTGGCGCGGTGCGCGTGCGAGCCATCCGCTCGGAGCATTACGCGATCGCCGACAAAGATCCGCGCAATAGCTTCATCGATGTGTCGGCGCGGGTGGCTCGCCGGGATCTGGCGCTCCGGCAAAAGATCGGTGAGGCGATTTTCGCGGCCATGACCGCGTTCCTGGGCACGATCTTCGACCGAAAGCATTTTGCTCTTTCTCTCGAGATCCGGGAGATCGACCCGGAAGTGAGTTATAAGAAGAATTCGATTCACGAGAGGCTCCGGAAATAGATTCATGTCGAAACTGGAAGACAACCTCATCAAAGCCGAAGGCTATCTTGAACGCTTCCGCATTAACGGCGTGCGAAACCAGATAGCGGGCCAACCCGTGCCCGCAGTTTCGGGAGACACATTCGAATCGATCTCTCCGATCGATCTCAAGCCGATCTGCGGGGTGGCGCGAAGCCAGAGCGAGGACGTCGATCGCGCAGCGATGGCTGCGAAATCGGCCTTCCCCGCGTGGGCTGCCATGCCGGGCGATAAACGCAAAGCACTGCTCGACAGGATCGCGGATGCAATTGAAGCTCGCGCTGAAGAGATCGCCATGGTGGAGTGCATGGACACCGGGCAGGCGTTGCGATTCATGTCAAAGGCGGCGTTGCGCGGCGCGGAGAACTTCCGGTTCTTCGCCGGCCGAGCCCCCGGAGCGCGTGACGGGAAGGCCATGCAGGCGCCGAATCAATTCAACTACACGACCCGCGTTCCTATCGGTCCCGTGGGCGTCATCACGCCCTGGAACACGCCGTTCATGCTATCCACCTGGAAAATCGCGCCGGCGCTGGCTGCCGGTTGCACGGTGGTTCACAAGCCGGCCGAATTCTCGCCGCTCACCGCACGGCTACTGGTGGAGATCGCCGAAGAGGCAGGCTTGCCTAAGGGAGTATGGAACCTGGTCAATGGTTTCGGCGAAGAAGCCGGAAAGGCGCTGACCGAGCATCCGGAGATCAAGGCAATTGCATTCGTCGGCGAGACGCGCACCGGGGCTATGATCATGCAGCAGGGCGCGGCGACGCTGAAGCGCGTACACTTCGAGTTGGGCGGAAAAAATCCCGTGATCGTTTTTGCCGACGCCGATCTGGAGCGGGCGGCTGATGCCGTGACGTTTATGATCTACTCGCTCAACGGCGAGCGGTGTACTTCTTCCAGCCGCTTGCTGGTGGATTCGGCGATCTATGACTCGTTCACCGCGAGGGTCGCCGCGAAGGCCCAAGCGATTAAGATCGGCCATCCGCTCGATCCCGAAACGGTGGTTGGCCCGCTGATTCATCCCACCCACGAGAAAAAGGTTCTGGAGTATTTCGAGCTTGCGAAAATGGAAGGCGCAACCATTGCCGCAGGGGGCGCCAAGGCCGAAGGGCCAGGAGGCGGCTGCTACGTGCAGCCAACCCTCTTCGTGAATGCCTCAAACGCGATGCGCATCGCGCAGGAAGAGATTTTTGGTCCCGTATTGACTGCGATTCCCTTTCGCGATGAGCGAGAAGCTTTGTCGCTTGCCAACGGCGTCCGGTATGGCCTGGCCGCTTATGTTTGGACCAGCGACGTGACCCGTGCATTCCATTTCAGTTCGGCGCTGGATGCGGGAATGATCTGGGTGAACTCGGAGAATGTCCGGCATCTTCCGACGCCGTTCGGGGGCATGAAAGCCTCCGGAATCGGCCGGGACGGCGGTGACTGGTCGTTCGAGTTTTACATGGAAACCAAGAACATTGCGTTTGCTACCGCGGCGCACGCGATTCCGAAGCTCGGCGCCTAAAGGAGGGATCAGCATGCCCGTGCCGAAGCCAAATCTCTATCCGCCTTTCAACATCGTGCGGGCGAGCCACGTGGAATTCGTGGTGAAAGACCTGGATGCTTCACGGGCGTTCTACGCGGATACGCTCGGCCTTCAAGTCACCGGTGAATCCCGCGAGCACATTTGCTTGCGCGGCCTCGAGGAACGCGGCCATCATTGCATCACGCTGCGGAAAGGCCGCGAGGCGGCCACCGGGCCGCTGTTCTTTAAGGTCTTTGACGATTCCGATCTCGACAAAATCAAGTCGATTTTCGAGGCCAAGGGTTTGGCGGCACAGTGGATCGAACAACCCCACCAGGGGCGTACGCTGCGTACCGCCGATCCGCAAGGCATGCCGCTCGGATTTTATGCCCGCATGGACCGGCTTCCACCCATGCATCAGAACTACGCGTCCTATCGCGGCGCGCGGCCGCTGCGCATCGATCATTTCAACTGCTTTTCCGCCGATGTCGATGAGGCCGCATCCTTTTACAGCGAGTTGGGCTTCCGCGTGACGGAATACACCGAAGACCAGGAATCAGGTTTATTGTGGGCGGTATGGTTGCATCGTAAAGGCGGCGTTCACGACATCGCGTTTACCAATGGCGCTGGTCCGCGGCTGCACCATATCGCCCTGTGGGTACAGTCGCCGCTTCACATCATCGACCTTCTGGACGTCATGTCCACGTCAGGCTACTTGGGTAACATCGAGCGCGGCCCGGGCCGGCACGGGATCTCGAATGCGTTCTTTCTATACCTTCGCGACCCTGACGGCCATCGAGTGGAGCTTTACTGCTGCGACTATCAGACGGTAGACCCCGATCACGAGCCGATCAAGTGGGACCTGAAAGATCCGCAGCGCCAGACACTGTGGGGCGCCCCCGCTCCGCGCTCCTGGTTTGAGGAGGGCAGCGCGTTTGAAGGAACACCCGTGCGCGAGCCCAAACTCAAAGCACAGCCGATCATAGCGCCTTAGCGGCGCAACCTCTTTTCCGTGCCTCTGCTTCGCGAGCGACGGTCGCGCCTCGGCGCAGGCCGCTGACAGCACTGAACCGCACGCGTCAGCAAGCGGACAGGATTCGGACGATCGTACTCTTCCGCTGACCCGCTGTTCGAACTTACTCTCCGGTCAGGGCTTCCCTTCCGGCTTGGGCTTATTCTCCGGCTTGGGCTGACCCTGCGGCTTGGGCTGACCCTGCGGCTTCAGCTGGCCCTGTGGCTTGGGCTCGCTCTGCGGTTTTAACTGTCCCTGCGGTTTGGGCGGACCCTGCGGCTTGAAGGCCGGCTGCGGGTTGTGGCCTTCACCAGCCGGCTGCTTCGGCGCCACAGCACGATGCTCCTCGACCTTCGGCGGTCCTCCACCGCTTGGCTTTGCCGCAACTGCCGCGGGTTTGGGGGCTCCGGCCCCTACCGCCGGTCTGCTCGGACCCGCTTCCTTGGCGGCGACCACTCCCCTGCCGCTAAACACCCCTGGCCTGGGGCTCGCAGCGATTGCCGGCCTCCCGCCGTTCACTGTCGCCAGCAGTGAGCGATTAGTGCTGGCAAGGTGTATGTGCTGTGTCTGTGCCGGTGTGAGCTGGGTATGCCGCTCCCGGGCTGCAACCGCTTCCGCGGCAGTCGGGCGCACGCTTAGGCCGCCAGGGCCGCCGTTGTAACTCACGTTGGTTACTGTTCGGTTGATGACTACGGTCTTGTTATAAACATTGGTGATGTTCACGCCGGTGACGTTCGACACCGAGCGGTTGTAAAAGAAGGCCCCGCCGCGCCACTCTCCGCCCTCGAACCCGACGCCTCCATAGCCGAAGCCATAGTTGACGCCGCCATAAAAGCCGACATGCGGCCCCCAGTAGCCTTCGTTCCATGCAAATATTCCGTTGTTCCAACCCCAATAGCCCGGAGTCCAAAGCAGGCCCACCGTGGGAGGCTCAACCCAGGTTCCGGGAACCCAGAAGTAGCCCTGTGGACCATAGGCCCAATAACCGGGCGTCCAAATGTAGCCTGGGGCAGGCAGAACCGGCTGCACGTAAACGGGCAGCGCCGGCGGGCCAATGCGAATCGAAATACCGACACTTATCTGTGCACGGGATGCGACTGGCGCAGCCAAAAGCACCAGCCCGAGCCCCATCAATTTGATCGATCGGAGAATGTGTGTCTTCACGCCCTTACCTCCTCGTGGAAATCTCCCTGCTTCGGCTCCGGCCGGGCCCCATGCATACCTCGACTCGCGCCTTCAATGGAAACTTCCATTTCCAGATTTGAGTTTAAAGGATGATCTTCAAAGCCACAAACAATTATGCGGTAATCCCCGTGGCACCCACCTCAGGCGTTCGGCGCCTGAAGAGCCGAGCGTGAGGGTGTTTGAGAACTCAGCTCACGTGAAGGCGAACAAAAGGCGTTTTCTGCGAAACGAAGGGCCGAGCTGCCGATCCGATCCGAGACCGCTAGCCGAGACGCGACTGTGAAGGAGGGTTTCTTAATCGAAGGCCCCGCGCCGAGTCACCCCACCGCACCACTCGGACACCGCACTTACTCGCGGCGCCTTCTTCGAGATACTCGGCTGGCTTAAGGCAAACCAGTATTTATCCGCTTTTTGGACACAAACCGCCGGAACCCAGGTTATAATCATCCCTCCCAGCAAAGAATTTAGGATCGCTTGCCATGGCAAGTACTCGACCGGCGCCAGACAGATCGGACGGTTCCATTACCGGCCTTCTTGGGCAATTAGGTCAAGGCAACCGTGAGGCCGAGGCGAGGCTCATCGCCCAGGTCTACGGAGAACTGCGGCGCCTGGCACGAAGGCATATGCGCAACGAGCGCGCCGGCCACACGCTGCAGCCGACCGCACTGGTGAACGAGGCTTACTTGAAGCTTCTGAAACAGACAATACCCTGGCGGAACCGGGCGCATTTCTTCGCCGTGGCTTCGCAGGTTATGCGCCAGATACTGGTGGATTACGCGCGGGCAAAGCGTTCACAAAAGCGCGGAGGAGACAAACTCCACGTGAGCCTCAGCGAGGAGATAGCTTCCCCTGAGGTTCACACCGTCGACGTACTCGAGCTGAATGAGTTACTCGAAGCCCTGGAAAAGCTCGATCCGAAGCTTTCGCGCCTTCTCGAACTCCATTACTTCGGCGGTCTGTCGTTTGAGGAAATTGGCTTCGTAATGGGCGTATCCTCAAAAACCGTGAAACGCTGGTGGGACAGGGCGCGTTCCTGGTTAAGAACACGGCGGGGACAATGAGGCCGGAAATCACTCGACAGACGCCTGGAAGGACGGATGCCCCAATTGAAGCTCGGCCAGAAACATTTGTGGTTCGTGTCCTTCCAGCCGGAGAAATTACGCTTCCTCATATGAGCGGACCCAACGGGCTCAGGAGACAAGTGTGCCGTAGCGCAATAACTGGTTGGTTTGCCCGCGGCTTTTTTAAGACATGCCGAGTGTTACAAAATCGGGAGCCGGGCCAATCCTAATGGATCTTACTCCCGAGCAATTCGCGCGTCTGGGCCAATATTTTGACGAAGCCGTGGATCTGCCCCAGCCTGACCGGGAAGCCGTGATTGAAAGGGTCCGACGCGACGAAGGCGGCGAGATGGCCGAAGAACTGGCACATATGTTAAGGGCTAGCGACGCGCCAACCGACACGATGGACCATCCGCTGGCGCGAGTCCCGCGGCCAGCCGAGCCGGAAGAGCCGCGCGCCTTTCGGGATGGCGAAGTAATTCTGGGTCGCTTTCGGATTGTGCGCAAATTGGGCGGAGGCGGGATGGGCGAAGTATACGAGGCATACGATCAGGAGCTCGGACCGGTGGCCTTGAAAACCATTCGACGCGACCTGGCCGGCAATCCCGAACTGATGGACCGCTTCAAAGAGGAAGTGAAAAACGGGCGGAAAGTAGGGGGGCCATACGTCTGCAAGATTTATGAGCTGTTCATGCTCCCAGGCGATGGGAGGCGCCGCGTCGCGGCCTTTCTGACGATGGAGCTGCTCGCGGGCGCGACTCTGGCCAGGCGCATTGATCGCGGAGCGCTGCCATGGAGCGAAGCGGAGCCAATCGCGATCAAGCTGTGCCAAGGCTTGGACGCAATTCACACAGCAAACTTGGTGCACCGCGACTTCAAGCCGGGGAACGTAATGCTGACGCGGCGGGGCGACGTTTTCCAGATCCGGGTTATGGATTTCGGGTTGGCCCTACAGCCCGAGGACTCTCCGAAGCTGACGCGGACGGGCGGCTTTGTTGGCACACCCCCATACATGGCCCCGGAGCAGTTTCCAAGAGGCGGGAAGGTGGTTACGCCGGCCACCGATGTCTACGCGCTAGGCGCGGTGTTGTATGAGATGGTGACAGGCAACCAAGCCTTCGATGGAGAAACGCCGGCGGAAATGAGGCTGAGGCCCCCAGCCGCATCTTCGATACAGCCAGGGGTGCCCCGCCACGTAGACTTGGTGATCGAAAAGTGCCTCGAACCCAAACCGGCGGATCGATATCAGACGGCGGCTGAAGTGGCGATGGCGCTGCAGGGGAGCCAGCCGGCCCCTAGGAGTATATGGCCTTTGCGGGTTAGCTGGCCGCCTTCGAGGCGTTCGATCCTGTATTGGGGTGCCGGAGCTGCGGTCGCCGGTACTGCCGCGACCCGGTTTTGGCCCGACTTTGATGCATGGAGGCACCCCCAACCCCCCCTTCCGGCGCAGCGACACGTCGCCACCATGATCTGGCCGAAGCTCGCGGACCCGCAAAGCGCCGCACTCGTAAGTGAGGTATTGGCCGCCATTTCTCGCGAACTGGCGCGAGCCGAAGCATATGACAGAGCGTTCCTGATTCTCGACGGCAACACGCCGTCCAAGAACTATGCTGCAGCCACGCCCGCGGAAGCGGCAGGCGTCCTAGGTGCCAACTTGGTATTGGCCGCGTCTGTGTTATCGGTCTCCAAAGCCCTGAGAGTCGCGCTCTCCGTGCTCGATCCCGTCACGTCAAGCGCGCTGCGACAAGAGACCGTAATCGGCAACCCCTCAATTCTCCCGCAACGAGCCGTCGAGACCGCGGCCCGGCTGCTCGGCGTGCGGCTTGACAACATTGCCACTAATGCGGACGACGACTTCTCGAACGTCTCGGCCTCGGCTCACCAACTTTTCCGTGACGCGCTGGAGCAAATGCGACGGCCGAACAATGAGGGACTTGACTCTGCGATAGAGAAGTATAAGGATGCGCTCGGCGAGGACCCGCGATTCGCGGCGGCTTATGCGGGGCTCGCCATCGCGTACGGGAGGCGGTTTGCGTTCTTCAGAAATCAATCCGACCTTGCCTTAGGCGCGGCGAACTCGCAGCTTGCACTCAGGTACGGGCCAGCCTCGAGCCGCGCGAAGTTCAGCCAGGCTCTCGTTAGACTCTACTCTGGCGACACGGAAGAGGCAATCCTGAGGTTCCAGAAGCTTCTGAAGGACGATCCAGGGAATGCAGAGGTCCTGATGTATGAGGCGCAGGCTCTCCACCTGATGAATCAGCCGGAGAAGGAAGAGCAGGTCTACCTTTACCTGCTTAGAGAACGCCCGAACTACTGGCCCGCTTACAACGACCTCGGCGTCATTTACCGGAACAGGGGAAACGAGCCAGCTTACAAGGAGGCTGTCAAGTATTTTCTTCAGGCAACCGACCTCGCCCCTCGCGCCGCAATACCCTGGGCAAACCTGGGCGACGTCTATTTGGAGCAAGGAAATATCGATGAAGCCCGCAAGGCCTTGCAGCGCGCTATCGAGAACCATCCTAACGCCCAGGCCTTCCTCGATTTAGGTGATATCGCCTACGCCGCGCACGACTATCGCGGGGCCCTGAAGTATTACGAAAACGCGAGACAAACCAACCCGAATTGGCATATGACCTGGCGGAACATCGGCGACTGCTATACCATGTTGCGCCAGCCTGAGCAGACCCTAAAGTGCTACCGGAAAGCTGCGGATCTCATAGCAGCAGATCTGCAAGTCGAACCGAGGTTAGGCCCGGGTTGGATGACCATGGCTTATTACTCGGCGAAGTTAGGAGATCGATCGGCGGCGATAAAGCAGTTAGCCGAGGCAGAAAAGCTCGGTGCACCTGACCTCGACTCGCAACTCCTGAAGGCGCAGATTCTCGTCCTGGTTGGCGAGAACGAAAAAGGAATCGTCCTGACTTTAGACCTATTGAACCGGGGCATATCGCGCGTGAAGGTCGATCTGGCAGTGGATTTGCAAAGCGTGCTCGGCGACCCGCGACTCCACGCCGCTTTGAAGCAGTCGAAATAAACCAAGTTAAGAGAGGATGGCACGAAACGTGAGCAAAGAAAAATGGCAGTGTCTGTTACTGGTTGCGGTGGCGCTTGCCATCGGCGTTTTGGTAGGAAAGAGCTGCGGTCACAAGACGACGCTGATGGTTGTGGGGAGAGTATATCCGTCACCAAATAATGGCGACAAGCTGAACTGGGTCTATCAGAACGGGAAGGCCGTCACGTCGGTGCAATGGGTTCCTCCGGGCTCGGCTGGTGCGTCTCCATGCCGGGAGCAGGCCCCCGACTCGGCTGCCAACTCCACTTGCACCATCCATTATCAATCAAAGAAACCCAAGGTGTATCACTACATTTGCGATGGCTGCGCAGACCCCGGCACTGCAGGCGGCGGCGGCTCGAACGGGGGTCCCAACCCCTTCATGATTTTGTACGATGAGGTGGTAGGGTGGTTTGGCGCGGCTGCTGTTTTTTCGCCCGAATCCCCCTCTACGCCGTTGCCGTCCGGGGGTGTTAGCTATTCGGCCCAGGCCGGCTTCAACACAGCAACCAGCGCGAGCGGGGTCTACTGGTTCTCCCCATCTGACGGCAGCTATGAAGGCTTTGTTCCGATCAAAGTAAACGCGGGGCTCGATCAGGTGGTATGGGAGCCAGTGGGCGACGCGGCGTGGAAGGTAGTTGTGGCCTCCGGGACTTGCGTCGAGGGCACAACAAGCTTTCCGGACCCCTCAGGGAATAGTACGTGCACGATCCAGGGAGGGTCGCAACCGGCGCAATCGCAGTACTATTGCGTGGTCTACAATAACAACCCGCCGAACGCGCCTGTCCCGGGTAACGCCGTTTTACAGGTTGGTGGCAAGCCTCCGTCAGGCGACCCACCAACACCATCGTGCGCCTTGACAAAGTAGGTGATTCTGTCTCCTCCCGGAACTCGGTCGAGTTCCGGGAAGGTCCCAGACCTCAAATCCCCGGCCCGCCTGTGGGAACCGAGCCCGCGTAAGTCAACCCCAATTGCCGAGGAATACCGCTTGAACCGCTCCCTTCGGCACGGCTCAGTTCAGCGGAACTCTGCGTTTCTGCGGCTCACCCCATGCCGATGTCATCCGCCAGATGTGCAGCATCTTAATCTGAGCCTCGCCGCCGTGCGAAAAGAATTGGACGCCTTTGCTCGATGCGGCTGGGAATACGCGCTCGGCCAGCGTCGTCTCGCCATCGTTCACAAATACTTCTACACCTGACCAATCCACCCAGACATGCAGCTTCACCGTCTCGCCGATATGGATGGGTCCGGCGTCGCGGCTGGGGAACGCGGGGTTGAAGGAAACATTGCCCGAGTGCGTTCGATCGATGTAGACCTGTCGCGCTGCCGTGTCGATGCCGATCACTGTCTCCTGATCATCTGCGCCGCTGCTGCCACGCAGGACTGAGACGCCGAAATCTTTCGCATCGGCGGGAGTAAACTCGGCCTCGATTTCGATGGCGTTGCCCTGGAGGCGCTCGCGTTTCATCCGCTGGTTGAAGGGCTCGATGCTGAGATTGCGTTGGGCGTAGATTTGGGTGCGCAGCGCTGCAAACTCCCGCACCGGCAACTGGAAGAGGCGGATACCGTCAGGGGTGTTGCGCAGGATCAAGGAACGGGGCATCGCCATAGCGCCGCGCCACGTGCTTTCGGGAGTGTCGCGCGCATAGAGCCAGTTGGAATACCAGCCCAGCATGACGCGCCGGCTGTCGTGCAACGGAGCTCCGAAGAACGAGATGGCAGCGTAGTAGTCTTTGCCGTAGTCAAGCCACAGGCTGCGCTCAGGAGGATTGTCGTTCACGAACTTCGTGCCGTCGAAACGTCCTATGAAGTACTGGCCGCCGCTGCCGCCCGCTATGCCACCGGGATTGATGTTAACCACAAGCACCCAACGAGTTTCCTTGGAACCCTCCACCGGCATCTCGAACAGATCGGGACACTCCCAAACGCCGCCAGTGGCCCCCTCGGGGCCGAAGTCGCTCAATTGATGCCAGTGAATTAGATCGGTTGACGCGAAAAAGCGTATCTTCTTCTCCGTAGAGACGGCGGTGGCCATGATCCATTGCTTGCTTGGCTCATGCCAGAGAACTTTGGGATCGCGGAAGTCCTTGAGATGAAGATCAATCACCGGATTACCGGAATACTTGGTCCAGGTGCGGCCCCTGTCGTTGCTGAAGGCGATGTTCTGCGTCTGGAGGGTGTCGGTATGGCCGGCGTAGATGGCAATGAGGCAAGACGGATCTTTTGGATCGTCGCTCTTACACAGGCCGCTCGAATTGTGTGCATCGACAACCGCGCTGCCGGAGAAAATCATGATGCCGTTCTCTTCCGGGATGGCGACGGGAAGAGGTTTCCAATGCACCAGATCAGCACTGATGGCGTGGCCCCAGCTCATGTGCCCCCATTGCGTTCCAAAAGGGTTGTATTGGAAGAACAGGTGGTATTCGCCTTTGTAGTAAACCAGGCCGTTGGGGTCGTTGGTCCAGTTTTCGGGCGGGGAGAAATGGAATTGCAGGCGATAGGGTTCGCGGAATTGATCCGCAGGAGGCGCGGCCGCTACCAGCACAACGGCGGCAAGCAGGGCGACAAGCCTCGGCGTGCGAGGCCGGGCGGGATAATGAATGAACCCGGAAACACGATTCCTGGCCGCTGATAAACGCTGGTGAACGCGGATAAGCCAATGGTTTTCAATTAGCGTTGATCGGCGCTCATCCGAGGCCAGCCACGTTCTGCCCTTTTTCAACATCTTCCTGAGGAACGGTTACATTTTGAAAGTCATCCTATATTACATTGGCAAAGCGCGGGATCCCCACGCCAACGCAATCGCGGCGGAGTTCGTGAAACGCACATCACGCTACGCAGTCTGCGAGATGCGGGAGCTCGCAGCGCGGGAGACTGTCCCCGGGAAGCGCGATCTGTTCGAGCGGCATCCGGACGCGCGGCGTATTCTGCTCGACCCTGCCGGAAAAGCGTATGACACCGCGCGGTTTGTCCGACTGGTGGAAGAGGCGGAACAGCGTGGCCAGGACCTGGTATTTCTGGTGGGCGGCCACGACGGTCTGCCGGATGCGTGGAAAACCCGGGCAGATCTGCTGCTTTCGTTATCGCCGATGACCTATCCCCACGAAATGGCTCGGGCCGTGCTGGCCGAGCAGATCTACCGGGCTTTCACGACGTTGCGGGGACACCCGTATCCACGGTAAGGCGTTGGGCCAGGCCTTGTGGCACAGCCTTCAGGCTGTGGTTCTGATCTGACTGAAAGTCTTTGATTCACCTGGCTGGAGCCGGCGCTGCCCTGCTTGGATGCGCGTGATACGTTGGTCTTGGTTACAATGGCGTGGTTTACACGACAGAAACCGCCTACCGAGGGCGGTGGAGACAGCACGAAGAGCGTCCGCACGGAAGGGCTGTGGCAGAAGTGCGAAGGCTGCGGCCAGATTATCTGGCGAAAGGCGCTCGAAGACAACCTGATGGTATGCCCGAAGTGCGGATACCATTTCCGGATCGACGCGCACACGCGGCTCAGCATCCTTTTTGACGAGGGCCAATATCAGGAACACGATGAGGACCTCTCGTCGGCTGATCCGCTAAAGTTTGTGGATTCGAAGCCTTACAGCAGGCGGCTGGACGATATGCGCGAGGCGACGGGGATGGCGGATGCTCTGGTTACGGCCAGCGGCAAACTGAATGGGCGCCCCGTGAACGTCTGCGCGCTGGAGTTGAAGTTCATCGGCGGCAGCATGGGCGCCGTGGTGGGCGAGAAGATCACGCGCACCATTGAGCGCTGCCTTAACGACCAATCGCCCCTGATTATCGTTTCAGCTTCGGGCGGGGCGCGTATGCAGGAAGGCGCCATCAGCCTGATGCAATTGGCCAAGATCTCGGCCGCGCTGATGCAATTGGACGAGGCGCGGCTGCCGTATATCAGCATTCTGACGGACCCGACCACCGGCGGAGTCACGGCCAGTTTTGCCATGCTCGGCGACTTGAACATTGCCGAACCCGGCGCGCTGATCGGCTTTGCCGGGCCGCGAGTGATTGAGCAAACCATCCGGCAGAAGCTGCCGGATGGGTTCCAGCGGAGCGAGTTTTTGCTGGAGCATGGTTTTCTCGACGCAGTGGTGAAACGCGGTCAGATGAGAGGCTACCTGGACCGAGCGCTGAATTTCCTGGCAGGTCAGAGACAATAGGTAAGAGACCGCCGATTACAGCTCAGTCTGAAGGAACGACCAAGCGACATCGGATGCAAATCGTTGCGGACTGCGGATGAACGCCGATCAACGCTGATGTAAAGCAGTTTGGCTTATCCGCGTTCATCGGCGTTTATCGGCGGCTAAGAATAGTATTCATGTTGCAACTTACCGGCGCGGGGAAGCGCTTTGGTCCAAAACTGCTCTTTGAGGGCCTTGACTGGCTGATCACGCCACAGGACCGCGTGGGGCTGATGGGCGCGAACGGCACCGGGAAAACCACCCTGCTGAAAGTGATTGCGGGCCTGGATTCGCTCGATTACGGATCGATTTCGGCGATGAAAGGCATCCGGCTCGGGTACCTGCCGCAGGATGGGCTGTCGCTCGCCGGAAGAACGGTCTTTGACGAGTGCCTGACGGTTTTCGCGTCGCTCAAAGAGATGGAGCGGGAGATCGAGACACTGACGGCGCGCATGAGCGAGATCGACCCCTCGAGCGCGGAGTATGCCCAGGTGGCCGACCGGTTCTCCCGGATCGACAGCGAATTCCACGCGCGCGATGGCTATGCGCTCGAAGCGCAGGTGGGCGCGGTGCTCAGCGGGCTGGGTTTTTCGAAGGAAGACTGGGGCCGCCAGACCGAGGAGTTTTCCGGCGGATGGCAGATGCGGATTGCGCTCGCCAAGCTGCTGCTCGAACAACCCAACGTGCTGCTGCTCGACGAGCCGACGAACCACCTGGATTTGGAAGCGCGCAACTGGCTCGAAGACTATCTGAAGAACTATCCTCACGCCTACGTTCTGATTTCGCACGATCGCTATTTTCTGGATGTCACCGTGACGCGCATCGCCGAGATCTGGAACAAGCGCGTTACTTTCTACAGCGGCAATTTCGAGAAGTACAAGAAGCTGAAAGCGGAGCGGTTCGAGCAGCTCGAAGCGGCGCAACGGAATCAGAAGGAGCGCATCGATCAGCTTGAGGCGTTCATCAACCGCTTTCGATACCAGGCGACGAAAGCCAAGCAAGTACAGAGCCGGATCAAGGAGCTCGAGAAAATCGAGCGTATCGAGCTGCCGCCGGAAGAAAAGACCATCCACTTCACCTTTCCGCAGCCTAAACCGAGCGGGCGGGTTGTGGCCGAGTTCAAGAACGTGGCCAAGAGCTACGGCGAGAAGCGGGTGTTCAGCAACGTTAACTTCACCATTGAGCGCGGCGACCGGGTGGCGCTGGTGGGAGTGAACGGAGCCGGCAAATCGACGCTGATCAAACTGCTTGCCGGCAGCGAGCCCTTGACGCACGGCGAGTATTTGCTGGGCCACAATGCGGAGCCGGATTACTTCGCGCAGGATCAATACAAGGAGTTGGACGCCGACAGCCGCATTCTGGACGATATCCGCGGCCTGGCCCCGCGCAGCGGCGAGACTGAGCTGCGCAACCTGCTGGGCTGTTTCCTGTTCAGCGAAGACGACGTCTTCAAGCGCATTGGCGTGCTTTCGGGCGGCGAGCGGAACCGCTATGCGCTGGCGCGTCTCCTGTTGCGGCCGTCGAACTTCATTCTGCTGGATGAGCCGACCAATCACCTGGATATGCGGGCCAAGGATGTGCTGCTCGAGTCGCTCGAAACCTACACGGGCACGGTAGTGTTTGTGTCGCACGACCGCTATTTCCTTGACAAGCTGGCAACCCGAGTGTTCGAGATCGGCGGCGGCGAGGTGAATGTGTATCCGGGCAACTACGAGGACTACGTCTGGCGAAAGCAGGGCGGCGCCGAGAAGCAACCGACGCTCGACGACCTGCTCAGCGGCGTTCCGCCGGCGCAACCGATTCCGATGCCGGCGCCGGCCCAGTTAGCGGCAGCGCAGAAGCCAAGAGTGAAACCGCTGAAGCTGAAACAAATGCAGCAGCGCGCGGCTGAACTCGAAAGCCGGTCGGCGGCGCTGGAAGGGGAGATCGCCGAGACCGAGCAGGCCTTGGCGCATTACGTGAGCGCGGAGGAATCGGCGCGATTGCTGGCGGCGCTCGAGGCGAAACGCGCGGAGCTGCAGGCGGCAGAACGGGAATGGGAGAGCTTGTCGTCGCAGATTGAAGCCACGGCGTGAGCCCCATGCGTGAGCTTGGGGCTGTTCCAGTTACCCCGCGATGGCTTGAGCCCATTCTCATGTGCACCAAGGCGCAACGCTGCATGAAAACAACATGCGTTAGAGGGCCCGCGGCGCGAAGGCAAAAGCGCCCGGTGTGTAAATCTGCCGAAGCCCAGAGGGCGAAAGACATTAGCCCACGGCGTAAGCCGTGTGGAACCGCGTACACACGTTACCGAGCCCCGGAACGGGGGCGAAAGGCCGCCCTCAACCCCAAATGTCGCGGATATCGTATGCCAAGCCGTGCTTCCGCAAGAGCGTCAGAAATTCCTCTTGGAACGAGACGCGGCGATGGTGCTCCTGCTGCGCCACAATGTAATCCGTCACCTCAGCCGCTCTGGAGGCACTTACGGTAAAAGCGCCGTACCCGGCCTGCCAAGCGAAACCTTTGTGTTCAGGAAACTGTTCGTGGACCCATCGAGACGAATTGGTTTTCACGACTCTCAGCAAGTCCGCTATTGACTCCGTGGCCGGGACGTGTACGAGCAGGTGAACGTGATCTTCCGGACCGTTGATGACCAACGGGACTCCGTTTCGCTCTTTGATAATGCCAGCCATATAAGGAAAAAGTCGGGCGGCAAGCTGAGGAGACAAGTCCCAAGCGCGGCCCTTCGTTGAAAAGACAACGTGAACCAGCAGAGAGGCGAATGCGTGTGGCATGAACTTACGCCCCGTTCCGGGGCTGCACGGCGGATCCGGTGTGTCCCATGGCTTGCGCCATGGGCTAATATCTTTCGCCCTTCGGGCTTGGCGGCGAACCAAATCCAACCAGATAGTGGCCCGCAGGACACGGCAATCTCAATTTAAGGACGCAGAGAGCCCAAGTAGCTGACTGGGGCACTGAAGGGGAGTCTCGCGCGGCAGCCACGAGTTCGCGAAGTCCAAGTAGCTGACTGAGGCCTCGAGGGAGCCTTGCGAGGCAGCGCGAGTTCGTGATGCCTAAATCAGCCCTTCTGTCGAAGCCCGAAGGGCGAAAGATATTAGCCCACGGCGTGAGCCGTATGGAACGGCATACAGACGTTACTGAGCCCCGGAACCGGGCGAAAGGGGCTAGTGGGGCTCAGTTCGACGCGGGCGTGGCCGACACTTGCCCCGGTGCACTGAAATGCAGGCGGAAGAAGATCTCGCGCTGCAGCGGAACCCTGCCACGATAAGCGGGCGGGAACATGTAGCCTTTCACATAATCCATGGCCGCCGCAGCCAAGGCGGAATTGGAGGCCTCGAGCGGCTCGGCTTCGAGGACATGGCCGTCGGCCGCCACCTCTATAAGGATCACTGCGGGTGCTTCGGCCTGGCCGGTTGGCGACGGGATGGTGACGGAATATCGCGTGGGCGGCTGGATAACGGGGCCGGGACCCTTCATCTGATCCGATGGCGTGAAACTGGCGGGGTCCGTATTCGCGAGCGGTACGAGGTTGTCGATGGAAGCCTGAAGGACAGGCGCTCCGTTTTGAACGACAGTAAAACGCCGCGGGAGAGTGGCGTGGTTGAATTGCCAGGCCTCCGCGTAATCGTAGGTGGTGTACATGCCGGGAACGAGGGACAGTACATGCAGCAAGCCGGATTTCGGGTCGATGCAATACTCCATCTCCTGCCACTGGCGGCCCGGTGTGTTGGCGGCATTCGCCGAATACGACAGCAGCACGCAAGTGAGCGACATGCCTTGCCAGGTGGCTGGCGCAGAGCGAAGGAAGGTGGAGGAGAGGTTTCCGGCAACGGGCCAGAAAATCGCCTGCCTCGCCATGTGGAGGCGAAGCGGCTGGTAATCCTGCGGCGGGGTATCGTAGGCCCAGAGATCGAAGACGCGGGTCTGATTGAAGCCTGCCAATTGCTCGACCCAGCGCCACCGGTACTCGCTGACCCACATCTCTTCGATGCTGCCGGGACCGGAGTAGCTGGTGCCGCCTGACGCAGTGAACGAGACACGCAGATCAAACGGCGCGCCGCCGGCAACGTGCAGATTATTGTTTTGGCGGGCGCGTTCGAGTAATCCAATCAAGCTTGTGCGCGCGTCGGCAGTCTGCGCCGTCGTGATGGAGCCGCCGGCTAGCTCGAGAGGATCCGCAGGCGCGGTTTGCGGTGCGGCCTGGGCAATCGAGAGCGGGAGTAAAGCAGCGGCCGCAACCAGCGTGCGCGAGGCAATTCGGCAATGGAACAGCATGTCCTTTGCACCTCAGGTCCAGCATAAACCAAGGGTATGAAGAATTGAGCCGGATTCGACCCGGATCGTCAAATCGAATATTCTCCCCGGATTACTTCCACGGCGTGGCCACCCACACGCACATTGACGACGTTGTCGCCCTGGCGCGCGGCGCGCACGAAGATATAACCCTGGCGGAACACTTCCGCGCCTTGTTCGATCAGAGCCTGCTCGTCCGGACGCGCCACGCCGTTCTTCACCATCCATGCGGCCGTGCAGCCCGCGGCCGAACCGGTGGCCGGATCCTCGCCGCCGCTGTTGACTAATCGCGTGTGAAGCCGCGCCTTGGGGTTTTCCGTCTCTCTGGTCACGCAATAGAAGTTACGGCGGCCGGAGCGCGCAAGGTATTCACTGATCGCGGCGAAATCCATGCGCACCGAGCGAATGGCAGCCAGGGACTTTAGCGGCAGAATTACAAAATAAGAACCTGTCGAAACCGCCTGTATGGGCACGTCATCGGATATGTCATCCACTTTCAGGCCGACCAGCGGCGCGACGGCATCGCGCGAATGGGTCTCGCCAAACTCCGCGTCCTTTTGGCGCATCTCGCCAAAAACCTGACCGTCGCTTTCGGTGTGAAACGCAACGGGAATCTTGCCGGCTTTCAGCTCGAGCGAAACTTCGGCGGCGCCCTGCATGCGGCTGGAGCGAAGCTCCATAGCGGTGCCCAGGGTAGGGTGGCCGGCGAAAGGAAGCTCTTCGCGAGGCGTGAAAATGCGAACCAGAACGCCCCGTTCGCGCTCGACGGCGGCCTCACGCGGAAAAATGAAGGTTGTCTCCGAGAGATGAGTCTCGCGGGCGATGGCCGCCATGTCGGCGTCTTCCAAACCACGCGCATCCGTGAAAACCGCCAGGGGATTGCCCTTCAACTTTTCCGAGGTAAACACGTCCCACTGGACAAATGAATAGCGCCGGCCTGCCGCTCTGACTTCACCGGCTCCCGCTACACTCAGCGCGGCTGAACCCGCTACGCCTTTCAAGAATCGCCTCCTGTCTGTCTTAGTCATGTGAGCATCCCGGCAAGGGGCATTTAGTTCAGTTTAGTTGATGGCGGGCCACTGCCCGAAAAGGCTGCTGAAAAACTCCAATACTAGGGTTTTTGGCCGCCGATGAACGCCGATGGACGCGGATAAACCGGGGTGTTTTAAGCCATTTGTTTTCCATCAGCGTTGATCGCCGTTCATCCGCGGCCATATTTTAGGTTTGTTCAGCAAGCTCTAAGGCCTACGCCACGATGCATGGTAAGCATTAAGGCGAAGCGGCTATACTGGCAAATAAAAGGCGAAGCGGTGACCGATCTCGAACATCAACTCGAACTGCTGCGCGAGCGCGTAGCCCGGATTGACCGCAAATATGCGCCGTCTGCAGGGCCTGCCAAAGCCGAGCTGCCGGAGCCGGCGCCCTGGAGAGAGAAGCCCGCGAAATACTTCATCGAAGAGTGGTCAGACGGGCAGGTTGTCGAGAACGAGCATGGCCCGCATTTTGAGATGGAGCGGCACTGGGCGTCGCACCGGCGGCATGGATCGGCTGATATCGGAGCGCTGGCGGAACTGCCGGCGTCGCTGTTGGATGCGATAGGCGGCGGCGAGATTCCAGAGTGGTCTCCGACGCGGTGGGCGTTTCTCGATACGGAGACAACCGGACTGGCCGGGGGGTCGGGGACCTACGCGTTCCTGATTGGTGTGGGACGGATCACCGCGGACGGCTTTCGGGTCCGGCAGTTTTTCATGCGCGAGCACCACGAAGAGATGAGCCTGCTGGCGGCGCTGAGCAGTCACCTTTCCGAATTCGATGTGTTGATTACTTACAACGGTAAGACGTACGATCAGCCGCTGCTCGAGACCCGCTACCGGATGAACTGGCTGACGCCGCCGTTCGCGCGGCTGCCGCATCTCGATTTGTTGCATGGAGCGCGGCGGATATGGAAACTGCGATTCGAGAATTGCAAACTGAGCTACCTGGAGAACCAGATTCTGGGCTTCGAACGCGAGGGCGATTTGCCGGGAGAAATGATTCCGTATGTGTACTTCGAGTATCTGCGGAGCAAAGAAGCCGGGCGGCTGGTTCCGATTTTCCATCACAACGCGATCGATATTTTGACGCTCGGATGCCTGACGGCGATCGTCCCTTCGGCATTTCGCGGCGCCGACGCCGATAGCCTGGAACGGCTCGGATTGCGGCGCGGAGACGAGATGCTCGGAGTTGGGCGGTGGCTGCTGGCGGCCGGGGAATGCGAGCGCGGGCTGGCGCTGATCGAGCGCGCACTGACGCGCGGGCTGCGCGACGAACTGGCGTTTCGAGCGCTGTGGGAGATTGCGCAAACGGAGAAGAAACGCGGCGGGGCGGATCGAGCGCTGGAGGCTTTGACGGAATTGGCCGGATGCAAGAACGATTACCGGACGAAGTCGCTGGTGGAGCTGGCCAAGCACTATGAGCACACGGAACGCAATCACGCCCTGGCGCTGGAGTTCACACTCGAGGCGTTGAAGCATGGCGGCGGGGGTGAGCAGGGGTCGGGGACCAGGGGTCAGGGACCAGGGTTCGGCGAAGAGCAGGGGTCAGGGGCCAGGGGTCAGGGGCCAGGGGCCAGGGGTCGGGGGCCAGGGGTTAGAGAGGAGTTACAGCGGAGGAAAGCGCGTTTGGAGAAGAGAGTGGCGGCAGGCGCCAGAGGACAGGGGTCAGGGAACAGGGGTCCTGGGACAGAAGCCGGACGTCAGCAGCGCCTCAAGCCACAAACGTCGGCTAAAGCCGACGCTGCAGACTGAAGTCCGCGCCACACCTCTGGTCTCTGATCCCTGTCTCCTGAACCCTCCGCTTGGCCGCACGGCCAAGCGGCTACACTGGACCTATGCGCTTCTCGTTATTAAACGCGGCCGGCAGGGCACTGGGGCTGTTGTTGGCATGTCAAGCCTTGACGTTGGCCTCCGCGAGCGCTCCGGCAATTGACAAGACAAAGATCGCGAATTATTTGCGATATGCCGAGGGCTGGATTGAAGGAGTGGAGGTATCGGTGAGCGATCCAAAGCCTTGCCCGATACCCGGGTTTAGCGAACTCGACGTCGACTTGACCTATCAGAAAATCCAAATCCAGCGGGTCTACTATGTGAGCGCCGATGGGAAGGCGATTGTCAGTGGCAACATATACAGTCTGAGCGATTCGCCATTTCGGACGACACTCGACAAGCTGCAAATAAAGGACGCTCCGTCGAAGGGGCCTGTCGACGCCGCGGTGACGATTGTGGTGTTTGCCGACCTGCAGTGTCCTTACTGCCGGACGGAAACTAAACTGATCACCAACGAAATAATGAAGAAGTATCCGCGCGAAGTGCGAGTGGTATACAAGGACTTTCCGCTGGAGAATCACGACTGGGCTCGAAGGGCGGCGATCGGCGCACATTGCGTGGAACAGCAAGATGCGGGGGCATTCTGGGCTTTTGAGGACTACATGTACTCGCGACAGGGCGACATTACAAAGGACAACCTGGATTCGGCCATGCTGACGTTTGCCAAACAGCAGAATCTGGACGCACTGCGGTTGACGACGTGCGTGCAGAATGAGGCCACAGCGCCGGTTGTCGAGGAGAGCCTGAAACAGGGGCGGTCACTCGGGATCGACAAGACGCCCGCGATATTCATTAACGGGCGGATGATGCTTGGGGAATTGCCGCTGGAAACGCTCGACATGGTGATTCAGATCGAGCTGAAACGGAAAGCGCCGGCCGCCAACGCTTCGGCGGCGGCGGAAAAATGCTGTGAAGTGAGTGTACCGGGCATCGCCAAGCAATAGAGAAGAGGCGCTTTCGCTATCGAGCACGGTTTTGGTGTCGATAACAGAAAAGGAGGGAAGCGGCCCGAGAGGCCGGCAGGCATGACGGCAAAGCCAGAAGTCTTTCGATTGCCTCCGATGATCTTGCACCCGTTCTCGACGCCTGAGGACACCTCCGAACTACTGGATAGCTCCAGGGCGAGCCTGGTTTTGCAAGGGTATCTGCCGTCCGGCGCCACGGGCGATGGCGACTTAGAACAGCGCATGCTCCGGGGCCGGTTTGCGGAACTGCGCATGCTCTTTTATGTGGGCAAAGACCTGCTTCGCTGGCTGGACCAATGCGTGGAAGTGACTGCTGCGCACCCGGAGCGGGCAGGGTCCGCAATGACACGGCCCAGCTTCGCGTTGTATCTGGTGGAGCAGGCTCCCGGCGCGGTGCAGCAGAAACTGGAGGCGTGGGGAGTGATGGATTACCGCGCTCTGTTCAGAAGGGCGATTGGGCTGCATTTGGTGTTCTCAGATGTGCCGCCGGCCGCTTGCCTGAGCGCGGAGTTCTTACGGCGCTACCACCGGCACGCCGATCGCTGGTTCCAGACATGGGCACAGAGTCAGCCACTGCCGGAAGTGGATTGGAGTAAGTTCGACTTCGACCTGTACGCCTCCGGCGAATATGCCTTAATGCTCGAGAAGTTCTGGGCAGCGGGCGAGCAGGCGATCTAGCGAAGCCAATCTTGTGGGGCGGACCCCCTGGTCCGCGCGGGTCCCCCTGGACCCGCACTTCGCCAATGAGATCAGCTTCGTCCAATGCGGGAACTGGCCGGCCAGAGGGCGGCTGCGGACCAGGGGGTCCGCCCCACGATTTGCGCCTTTCCGCTGTAATCTATAGGCATGCCCTTCCCTCGAATGGTGTTGATCGAACAGCAATTCCCTGACCGCAGCATCCCCGACATCGCCGCGCGTATCCGCCAGGAGTTTGAGACGTGGGGCTATGCCCGAACCATTCCGCGTGGGGCCAAGATTGCCATTGGAGTGGGGAGCCGGGGCATCTCCAACATCGCCGCGATCGTCAAGGCGGTGGTGGATTGTTGGAAGACGGCCGGCGCGGAGCCGTTTGTCTTTCCGGCCATGGGCAGCCACGGCGCCGCCACCGCCGAGGGGCAGGCCGACGTCCTGGCGCACTACGGTATCGACCAGGCGAGCATGGGCGTGCCGGTGGTGAGCTCGCTCGATGTGGTGCGCGTCGGGGCGACAGCAGTGGGAACGGAAGTGTTTCTCGCGCGCGATGCATTCTCGAGCGACGGCGTGTTCCTCGTCGGCCGCGTCAAATGGCACACGGATTTCAGCGGCGGTATCGAAAGCGGCCTGTGCAAGATGATGGCGATCGGGCTGGGTAAACTTGCCGGCGCGCAGCGCTATCACACAGCGGCATACCGCATTGGCCTCGAGGCGGCCATCCGCGGCGTGGCCGGGGTGGTGGTGGGCACCGGCAAGGTGCTGGGAGGGCTGGCGATCCAGGAAGGCGCGCGGCACGAAACGGCGGGACTTTCCATCGTCAGCGCATTGAATGGCCTGGCGCCGCTGGTGCGGCGTGAAGAGGAACTGCTTACCGAAGTGAAGACGTGGATGGCGCGTTTGCCGGCGCCTGAAATCGATGTGCTGATTGTGGATGAGATCGGCAAGAACATCAGTGGGGCCGGGATGGATACCAAGGTCATCAATCGCGGCGTTCATGGCCAGTACAATCCATGGCCCAATACGCCTGTGGTTCAGCGGATCTTCGCGCGGGGTTTGACGTCGAACACCTATCACAATGCCGTGGGCATAGGCTTAGCGGATGTGATTCACGACCGGCTGCTGAGAGACGTCGACTGGCGCCCCACCTACCTCAATTCGCTGACCGCCTCGACCCTTGCGCCAATCAAGACTCCGCCGCATTTTGCGACCGATCGGGAATGCCTGGAAAGAATCGCGCCGACGGTAGGCAAGTGGGATACCGAGACAGTGACTTATTGCCGGATCAAGAACACGCTCGCGCTCGAGAGGGCGTGGGTGAGCGAGAATCTATTGGGCGATCTGGCGGAAGGGACGCGGATTCTCTCCGAACCAGTGGCCATACCCTTCGACGACGCCGGGGAACTGAGGGAGTTAGAGTGCCTCGCAGTTGCTTCGCCCGTGGGTGCGTAGTTGGCAATCGTCAGACGGTCAGTTTGATGGACCGGAATCCGGAGCGCCGTCTGACCACCTTGAGATCACGTCATCTCGGGGAGAAAATCAGTGCGAATGCCGTACGCCCTGCCCGGGGAAAGTGTTTGGCCGCAGTTGGGAATCCTTCACAACCCAGACGCCGTTCACCATCACGTAGGGGATACCTTCGGACGGCTGCGCTGGGCTCTCGAAAGTAGCGCGATCTTTCACGCGCTCCGGATCGAACAGCGTAATATCGGCGTCAGCTCCCGGCTGTATGCGGCCTTTCGCCGAAAGGCCCAAACGATTCGCCGGCGACAGGCTCATTTTTCGCAAGGCTGCATGGAGCGGCAGGATGTGCTGCTCGCGCACATAACGGCCTAACACGCGGGCGTACGAACCAGCGGCACGGGGATGGCCTTTGCCGTTGTCGAGAATTCCGTCGCTTGCGATCATCACTTCCGGATCGGCCATGGCAAGTATGACAACCTCCTCGGGAATTCCGTGGATCGCCACCATGCCGCCTTGTTTCCTGTAGCGCTCAAAAGATTCCGCGGTCAAGCGCTCTCCCGTCGCGGCCCACTCAAGATCCTGATAACTGATCCCACCCATGCGCTGCTGCCATCCCGTTGCGAAAATCGCGGAGGCCAAATCCGTCATTCCCGCGGTATAAGGGTACGCTTCAGTTGTAAAATCGAGCCCGCGTGCGTGCGCTCCTTCAATCATCGTCAGCGCAAGGGAGGTTTCCCGCAGCTCGGTGCTGGTGATGTGGACGACGTGCAACGAGGCCCCTGTGCTCGCCGCATCCGCCATCACTTCCTGTAGAGCGTCAATGCCGCCCGGATCCGCGGGTCCAGCGCTGCGCAAGTGCACATAGACCGCGACACCTCTCTCGGCAGCCAACTGAAACACCGACAGAATCTCCGCGCGCGATGCACCTGGCACATAGGCGATGCCCATGCCGATCCCCAACGCTCCTTCGTTTAGGCCGTCCCGCAACAGCGAGACAATCTGATCGAGTTGCTCCCGGCTTGCCTCCGTATCCACGGCTTTATCCCGCGGCAAGAAGGTACCGCTGTCGTGCATGACCGACATTCGGACGGGAATGTGTCCAACGCTCGCGCCGAAATTGATCACCGCTTTTCCCTGGCGCTGTTCGTACCATTCCGTCACGGGCCAGACGCCCACTTCCATCTCGAGCGCCGTGGTAACGCCATCGCGTGCTTTCAGAGCGTAGTTCTCTGGAGTTTGACCATGTTGATGAATGTCGATAAACCCAGGCGCCACGACCAGTCCGTGAGCGTCGACAACGGATTTTCCGCTCAACCGGTCCTGAGACACTGCGGCGATTTTTCCACCCACAATGCCAACGTCGCGCACCGCATCCAGATGTGTTTCCGGATCAATGACTCGGCCACCCGAAATCACGATGTCGTACTGCTGGGCGCCTGCCGCCATGGCAAAGGCAAACAACCCCGCGAGCACGTTCCTGTGCGCCCGGCCGTGGAGAGATTTCAAAAAGCACTCCATTTTCGTCTGATGCACCGTTGCACTTGTTCTAACGAAGCCGCCGGACGTCAGCCATCGCCGCCCGTAAAGCGTGACCAACGTCCAAAGACTCCTACTCTACCGCGAAGTGATTCCGGTTCGTCGAGACAGCGTTCGCTGCGACAAGGAAAGTGCAACCGATAACACGACCTAACACGAAGCGGGATTCTCTACCTTCTCACCCGCAGCGCCTCCAAGGCGAGGAGAATAAAAGACGAACTACTTCGTTCCGTTTTCGGGGATAGTTCGTTTCGTAATCCGCGGTCGCTTGCCAATACCAAATTGGCTTTGAACCGCAGGAAGCACGCAACGAACTGCAGCAGAGCAAGTTAAAGGACTCGGTCTTTCGCGCTATGAGAAAAGCTGGCCGGAGGCAACGGCATTCACCGCGCTGGGACAAGTGCCCTAAAGCTCAATCCCGGTCCCACCGATAAACCAATCACGGGCCACCCGCGCGTACGCTTCCGGCGAGCTTGGGGTGGATCGGATTGGGGGACGCAGCATTTGTCGGCGCGCGAGCGTAAATCAACGCCAGTCGGGGGAGAAAAGCTTCTCGTCGTCGACGACAATTCCGCCAACCGAGAATTGCTGACACAGTTTCTAAAAGCTAAGGGCTACGATGTGACTCTGGCGGCCACTGGCGAACAAGCTCTCGAACTGGTTGACCGGACAGCGCTAGACCTGGTACTGCTGGATCTTTCGCTGCCGCGCGCGAACAGTCTGGAAGTGCTCAAGCAATTGCGCCAGGATCATTCGCCGGCCGATCTGCCGGTGATTATGGTGAGCGGAGAGAGCGACACCAGCCAGGTGGTGGAGGCGCTGACGCTCGGGGCCAACGACTACATCTCGAAACCGATTGAACTGGGACTCGCGATGGGGCGCATACGGACACAGCTAGCGCGGAAGAAGTTGGAAGACAAGCTGCGCGCGGACGCCGTCAGCCCGGGGACTCCTTCTAACCAGGGCGCGTCGCCACTTGCCGGAGTCGCCCCACGCCAGGAGGACAGCCATTCCTCTGCGGCGACCAAGCTACTGAGTGACGCGCGGACGACTGCAGAACGGGCGGATTCTCTCGTTAGCGTGCACACGCTGACATTCAAACCGCAAATGCGCGACCTTGTGGCCAGCAAACTGGAGCTGGAGCAAGATCTTCGGAACGCACTCGCAAATAAAGAATTCGAGCTCTATTACCAGCCCAAAGTGCAACTGGAAACCGGCACACTGATGGGCTTCGAAGCGTTGCTCCGCTGGCATCATCCGCGGCGCAATCTGGTACCGCCGCTGGAGTTCATCCCACTGGCTGAAAGCACTGGACTGATCGTCGCCATCGGAGACTGGGTACTCGAAGAAGCCTGCCGGCAGACCTGCGACTGGCATGCGCGATACCCCGCACATTCGCGGCTGACGGTCGGCGTAAACGTGTCGAGCAAACAACTCGAGGATCCAGGGCTGGCCGCGCGCATTTCGAAGATTCTGGCCGACACTGGCTTGGCTCCGGAGTGCCTGGCGCTGGAGATCACCGAAAGCGCCCTGGTCTCAGACGGGCCGGAGGTCTTAAAGGTGCTCAAAGAGCTGCGCAACCGAAACATCGGGTTGCACATCGATGACTTTGGCACCGGCTATTCGGCTCTGCAATATCTCCAGCGGCTGCCATTCGACACGCTGAAGATTGACAAGAGCTTCGTGGACAGGCTGGGCGCTACGCGCGAGACCACGGAAATCACAAGGGCGATTATCGCCCTCGCCCACCACTTGCACATGAACGTGGTAAGCGAGGGAATCGAGACGATAGAACAGTTGAATATCCTGCGCGATTTCGGCGCGCGAGTGGGACAGGGTTATCTGTTCTCGCGGCCGCTCTCCCGGGAACAAGCCGAAGAGTTGCTCACGCATGGTTTCGAATACGATATGGAAGCGTTGCTGGCGCAGGATTAAGGGCGCGGTACGCAATCGCCGACGAATGTGCCGAAGACCGCTCCCTCTCGTCGCGGCTCGGTCAACAAACAAGGCGGCTACCGAACATCAGTTTCCGGGATGGTACTCTCGCTCGATGTGCCCCTGGAGTTGAGAGCGGTAGAAGTAAACATCCCGCAAGTCTCCCGTGCTGTACCGCTTGGCCTCATCGTTAAAGTGAGGGGACGATGGATCGCCGCTCTCACCGCCAGCCGTCACAGCCTTGGCTCGCACATGCTCGCCGAATTCCACCACGGCGACGAAGCTATTACCACTGGTGCCGTACCACTTCTTGGTCCCTGGATAGGCGCGCGCTCCAAATGAGGCCAGCGAGCCCCACCGAGCGGAAGTAAAGTCGACGGGAATGCTGGGTGCAGCGTCGCTGAAGGGCTGAACGATATCGCCGGTAAGGCGCTGGAATCGATTGATGTCGCCCCATGGCGTCTTCCAACTCCCAAAGTCGGCGGTAAGCGAATCGGAGGCTGCCGCCAGCCACTCCAGCATCTGGTCCGGCGACGCCTTGCTGCCGACTTCCCCGACTGAAATGCCGGGCGCGCCCGGCCCCACGTGCCGCCAGACCTGGTCTCCCCAGAACACCGCGAGCGAAGTCGGGATTGACTTAGCGCTCCAGCGCAGATCCCAGTGGCGAAGAATTGCGACCTGCTCTGCCAATTTCGCCTTCATCGGACTGGCGTCGGGAGCCTCGTCCCAAGCTTTGATGAGAGCCGGAATTGTTTTTTCAAACCACGGGAGGTAACTGTCGTAGGCCGCGGCAATGAGGGAATCGAGGGTGAAATCGGTCTTGTTCGCGAGGACTCTAATCGCGTGCAATCCGCGCGCGGATTCAGAGCCCTTCTCTACATAAGGAGGGTAGTCTTCTCTTCTGGGACTGCTCGGCCCGGCCGCCGACCAGGGCCAATTATTGGAATTGTAAAGCCATCCGCTCTTTGGGTTCAGCAAGTGCGGCGTTTCTTCGACGGAAAGCAGACGGTGCCACTCTGTCGCCGGGTTGCTGCCATCCACCGGCTTGGTCCAGTCGAAGGAGGCGTCGCGCCTGGGAATGAAGTTTGCGTGGAAGTAGGCAATGTCGCCATCGGCATCGGCAAAGATCGTGTTATTCGAGGAGTTGGTGTGGAGTTCCATGGTCTGGCGGAACGCTTTGTAGTCTTTCGCCTTGGTGCGCGTGTACGACTGCTCCAGCGCCTTGACTGGTTCCTGCATTAACCGGATGCTGACCCACTTGCCGTTTGCCTCCCGGACGATGGGCCCGTGTTGCGTGCGATAGACGGTGAATTTCTTTTCGGCCATGCCCTGACCGGTCCGGTAGGGCACCGCAATCTGGGCGGATGAAAGCGGGCGCTCCTCGCTGCCGTACTTATAGTAGAAGCGATCGCCTCTCTGCATCACGGTTTCGAGATACTCGTCCACCGCATCCACGTTGCTGGAGGTGTGCATCCAGCCGGCTCGGTCGTTGAACCCCTGGTAAACGAAGAACTGGCCCCAAGTTACGGCGCCGTACGCGTTCAATCCTTCGTCGCTTGCCATTTGCAGCTCGCTTCGAAAGAAAAAAGACGTGTGAGGATTGATTAGCAGCAAGGCGTGATGCGCAAGGGTGTTCGAAGGCGCGACGGCAATGCCGTTTGAGCCGGTCGGCTCAAGCAACTCTGGACCTGGCACAAAATCCTTTAGGCAGCCAACGCCACAGGCTGAAGCCTGTGCCACTTGAGGACTCTTGCCGTAGAAGGCTTCGAGCTGTTTGAGGTTCACCCTCTCGATGTCGCCGCCGATGCTGCCCTCGCTGAAGGTAAGCGCCATCCACGGCTCAAATTGCCGGATGACCCTTGGTTTCACCCCGGGATGCATGTAGAGGTAATAGTTCAACCCGTCAGCGAACGCGTTCATCAGTGTTTTCAACCACGCCGGGCTGGTTGCGTATTGCTTCTTCATGTCGGCCGGGTCAATGAAGAGCTTCATGCGCAGGTCCTGGTAGATTTTGGATTCACCCTCGGCTTCGGCCAAGCGCCCCATCGCATTGATGTAGTTCGTTTCGACGCGATTGAAATCGTCCTCGGCCTGTGCGTAGAGCATGCCGAAGACTGCGTCGGCATCTGTTTTTCCGTAGACGTGCGCGATGCCCCAATCATCACGGATAATGGTGATTCTTTGAGATTGGCGCTGCCAGCGCGAAATATCGGCATCCTTGGGTCCCGCAAAACAGAGTGAAGCGGCTGCAAGCAGCGGAAGCAATTTGCCAAGGTAAAATCTGTTCTTCATGAGGTCAGCTTCGATACCGTGATTCTACAAGCCTGGGCCTTTCACGCATCGAGAATCCCCGGGTTCTCGACGCTGCCGCACGCCGTCGCAAGACCTGCGCTCGGAGCCGCGACCAAAGGAAGCGGTCTTCACGAGGGTTCTCGACGCCGCCGCGCTGGCATTCATGCCGGCGTTCACCGGTAAGGTCGCGCCTACGGCTTGGCTGTCGACGATGAACCGGCTTGAGTCGCGGCCTCTGGCTTGGCGGGTAAGGCAAGTTCCAGATTGCGAACCAGCGGCGTCGAGCGGTCGTACTGGCTGAGGTGTTTGACCGGACTCACCACGGCGCCCTTCACGGCGCTTACGTCGTAGTCCTCCGTCAGACTCAACGAATCAAACTTGTACCTTCCATCCCGCTTGGTGATGAAGGTCAACTTCCGGCTGGTCTTCACGTCAGTCAGAGAGACCAGCGCGCCTTCGACTGGCGCGCCCGATTCGTCCTCGACAATACCCTTGACATCCCGAGCAGTGATCGCCTTATCTTTTTTCTCTTTTGGCACGTCCTTGCCGACGACAACGCTGGGGTTGTTGTTGTCAACCGGGCTTCCTTGCGCGAAGGCAATAGCGGAGCCCAAGCCAAGCAGAGCGCCAAGAAACAGAATTACGCGCATGACATCACGTGGAAAAGACTATTGCCATAGTAGCAGGATGCGGCGATGTCAACCGGCGCTGCGCCGCCTCGGTATGCTGTGAGTCGAGTGGCAAACGAACACGATCCCCGGCGTGAGTACGAAAACCGTATGGCAGCCTGGCTCCGGCTGAAGCAGGGTCAGGATTGGCGCTACGTTCGCCTCGGTAATCTGCGACTGGCCGTGGCCTTGGCTGCGGCGCTGATAGCGTGGTTTGCCTTTGCCCATCCGGTGATTAGCGCTTGGTGGCTGGTGGCGCCGGCAGCCTTGTTCATTGGCCTCGTTATATGGCATTCGCGGGTGGCGCGCAAGCAGGTCGTGGCCAGCCGTGCGATCCGGCTTTACGCGCGGGGTTTGAAACGCCTGGACGACGACTGGGCGGGAAGCGGCGAATCGGGCAAGGAATTTGCGAATCCGGATCACATCTATACCGGTGACCTGGACGTTTTCGGCAAAGGCTCGGTATTCGAGCTGATCTCGACGGCGCGAACGCGTTCCGGAGAGCATGTGCTCGCCAGGTGGCTGGAGGCGCCCGCGGCGCGAGACGAGGTTTGCGCGCGGCAGCAGGCGGCGAAGGAACTAGGCGCCCGCCTCGAGCTTAGAGAGGATTTCGCGCTCCTAGGTGAAGCGGCGCGTTCGGAGATTTACCCGGAGACTCTCGAGCAGTGGGCAAAAGCGCCGAATGTCGTCTTCTCGCCGTGGCTCAGGCTGCTTGCCACTGGATGCACGGTGATTGCGGTATCGGCCACCGCAGCTCTCATTTGCGGAGTTGTGCCGCTGTCGGTGGCGGCGGCGGCGCTCGCTGCCAACATCTGTCTCATTGTGTGGATGCGGAAGCGCACGGCGAGCGTGCTTGGCGGGTGCAGCGCGCCCGCCGCGGGCCTCGAGGTGCTGAGCGTGCTGATTGAAAGGCTCGAGAGAGAGTCATTCACCTCACCGCTGCTCCAGCGGTTGCGCGGCTCGCTTGAGATCGAGGGGCTGGCCGCATCGCGGCGCATCGCGCATTTGGAGCGCTTAATGGCGTGGCTCGACTCGTCTCATCACGTGCTGGTGAGCGTCATCGCACCGCTGCTGTTGTGGAAAGAACATCTGGCGATGATGATCGAGGAGTGGCGCGAGGAGAACGGCGAAGGGGTGGTCGAGTGGTTGCGCGCTTGCGGGGAGTTTGAGGCACTGTGCTCGCTGGCAGGCCTGGCCTACGAGCGGCCGGATTGGGTGTTTCCGGAATTCGTCTCCGTGGATTCTCCGCAGCTGGAAGCAACCGCGCTACGGCACCCGTTGCTCGGTCGCAGGGCGGTCGCCAATGACGTTTCTCTCAACAGCGACACCCGGGTCTGGATCGTGAGCGGCTCGAACATGTCTGGGAAAAGCACCCTGATGCGGGCCATCGGCGTGAACGTGGTGCTGGCCAGCGCGGGCGCACCAGTGGCGGCTGCCTCGCTGCGGCTGTCGGCTTTGCAGGTGGGCGCTTCCATGCGCAACGTCGATTCGCTGCAAGACGGGCGGTCGCGATTTTTTGCCGAGATCAGCCGCATTCGCAATATCAGCGCGCTCGCCGGTAATGGCAAGGCTGTTCTGTTCCTGCTCGACGAGTTGTTGAGCGGCACCAACTCGCACGACCGGCGGATCGGTGCGGCGGCGATCGTCAAAGGGCTGGTGGATCGCGGGGCAATCGGCCTGGTGACCACGCACGATCTGGCACTCGCGGAGCTGGAGGCCGACCTAGGCTACCGCGCCGCCAATGTGCATTTCGACGATCACCTGCTAGATGGGCACATGGAGTTCGATTACAAATTACTGCCGGGCGTGGTGACCCACAGCAATGCCCTGGAGCTGATGCGGGCAGTGGGGCTGGCGGTTTAAGCGTCACCACGACCGCCTGGTAATGCTGGTTTTGGAAGTCGGGGCCCGAGGAGGAATGTACTGATGCATATCGAGAAGATTACCCGCAAGGGAAAGGAATTAGCAGTAATTCCCGTCGAATACCTCGTGAGGCTAATGGGCGATGCCGAGATGCTTGCCGATGTGAGGGCCTACGACGCGGCAAAGGGACGTTTTGAGCGCGGCGAGGATGAACTGATACCGTTTGAGATCATCGAGCGGCGCCTTCGCGGCGAAAGCACTGTCAAAATTTGGCGCGAGTATCGCGGGCTCACACAGGAAGACTTGGCGAAGAGGTCCGAAGTGTCCCGCGCGATGGTTGCGGCCATTGAGACAGGCCGCAAGAAGGGTGGCGTCAACACGGTGAAGAAACTGGCGATGGCCCTTAAGGCCGACCTTGACAACCTCGTGTGACCTCGCCAAGAAGAGTCGAGCCTAGCCTAACCGGTGTGTTTAGAAGCTTTTTTGTTACCCACGTCCGGATTGCATATTAAACGCGCAAGACGGCTAAGCAGTCTTAATCCCTAGCACGTTTGGAAGACGGGCGAGTTCGGTGGGGGAACTGTCGTTCGGCACCGAGCAACCGGGGGTAAGAATGAATTTCGGCCCGGCCGCTTCGGCGGTCGCCTTCCATTGCGCACGAATCTGGTCAACGGTGAGTGATTTGTAATTGACTTCGTCAATACCACCCGCCAGGACCACCGAGGGATACTGGCTGCGCACGGTGCGGAACGGAATGCCGGACACCTCGTCAGAATAATTGAGGATCGGAAACGCGAAGTCTTGGAACTGATCCAGATATGCCGGCTTTACGTGTAAGTGCAGGATATTGAGCTTCGCGCCGGCGATTCCGGCGAGAAACTTCTTGTCCGACGGGCGGCTGAAGTGCACATAGTCGGCCAGGGGAAGCTCGGCTTCGTTTGCGTTAGCGACCGAGAACAGGACGCCAGAGGCGCCAGCGCGAAAAGCCCGCTTGGCGTGGCGGATTTGGGATTCGGTAATCACGTCGAGAGCTTGCAAGAGCGCGCCGGGGTTCGATTCTTTAAGCTTCCGGACCTCCTCCTTCGAGGACAGCTTCTCGGCGACATTCCAGGGGTTGAAGACAGTTTCAATGAAGTAGGTCTTGCGGTTCAGTCCGTCGCGAATCAACTCGAGGGCGCGGATTTGCTGCGGAAACGGATTGTCGACCACTTCGAGCTCATACCATTTTCCGGCTGGCTTGGGATACGGGAAATCGCTCATCACCTTGACGATGTCGGTTGCATACAGGCGATGAAACTCGAGCGTTCGCTGGGCGTGTTCTTCGGGAGTCTTCAGGCCGAAGTGGTGCCAGAAGGAAAACGGCGGGCGATCCACATCGCGGCCGGCTAAAGCCCGGTCAACGCGCTCGGTTGAAGATAACTGGGCGCCCTTCGCGGTGCGGAACGCGGCAAGCGAGGCTGCGGCGCCTAGAAGTAACTGTCGTCTATTCATCGTGAAATCCTCAACTCCCCAGATGGGGCTGGTTTATTCGGTGGCATGAGACTCGACTCGTAAATGTTGTCCCAATGCATGGCCGTCATTCCCTTCTTAGTGTTTCATGGAATGGCCTTCTTAACAGCCGGCAGTGACAGCTGGTGGAGTCTTTTGAGTGGCGACGGTTTTCGTGGGCAAAACCGCGGCCGCGCTCGGATGTTCCAGGCTCTTGCGTAACACCGCCCCTTGCCGGTCATTCCACCTCAACGACTCGCCGTAGAAGGAGGCCGCCAGCAGACCCGCAAAGAGCAGCGCCGTTACAACGGAGTCGGCAGAGGTAGCCGTACCGGGCAGGGAGCCTCGCTCGGTTATAGAAGATCTTGAGAACTTCGTTTTCATGAATCAGAACTCCTAAACGCAAAAAGCCCGCCGTGCCTTGTAATTCGCACCGGCGGGCATCCAAAAGCCCCTCTTTCTAGGGCTCCTAAACAACCAAGGAAGGAAAGTTGTTCATGCGTGGAATGCGCACGAAAAGACCGGTACTGATGAGGAGTGGCAACGACAACAACAAAGCTTCGGCATCAAATACCAGTATCTAGATCGATATTATGGATTATCGGGCCAGGAGTCAAGTGCTTTCTGCATTCCGACATCGTTTCGAACCTGAATAGCTCGTTCTACGTTTCGACGCGACGCAACTTGTTGGCATTGTGCGTAACTACAAACGCAGCTACAATGGAAGTTGCGATTCGAGTGGGACGACCGCAAGGCTGAGCAGAATGTCGCCAAACACGGCGTAATCTTCGAGTATGCGGCTCGGGCCTTTCTCGACCCGCACCGGTTGGATACCGAGGACGCCCGTCGTGACTACACTGAGGACCGGCGGCTCACCCTCGGCAAGATCGAGGGGCGGCTTTTTGCGGTTGCTTATACGCCGCGAGGCAAAACGATCCGGCTGATTTCCGCGCGGAAGGCGAACGAACGCGAGCGGAGGAAATATGATGAAAAGCTATCGACTTGACCCGAGGAAACCCCGTCAACTGACCCCGGCAGAGGCGCGGCGGTTGGATGCGACGCCCATTGACTATTCGGATATCCCGCCCCTGGGCGACGAGTTTTTTGCGAAGGCGACCGCAGCGTGGCCCCCGGTAAAGCACCAGCTAACTATTCGCCTTGACGCGGACGTTCTGACTTGGCTAAAGGCCAACGGCCGAGGCTATCAGACGCGCATCAATCGGATTTTGCGCGCCGCTATGGAGAGCAAGCCCCCTCGCCGTTTGCGTTCCACAGCAGCGCCGCCGAAGAAGAGCACCCGCGCGCGCGGCGGCTTAGCGTGAGATTTCCCAGATCGGTCACTGTACCTATAGTTTCTGAAAAGTGGGTCAGAACGCCCGCGACGGACCGATAATCAATCCAGTATGCGAAAAGTTCCCGCGCAAACGCGAATCCTGATAGCCGACGATCAGGCGGACGTGGTGGAAGCCCTACGTCTGCTATTGAAAGGCGAGGGCTATCGGATTGAAGCCGCGGAATCGCCCGCGGAGGCATTGCGAGCCATAGAACAGAAAGACTTTGACCTCGCCATCATCGACCTGAACTACAGCCGCGACACAACCTCCGGCCAGGAAGGTCTGGATCTGTTGGGGCGCATTCAGGGACTCGACTCCATGCTGCCGGTGATCGTGATGACGGCCTGGGGCAGTGTGGACCTGGCGGTGGAGGCGATGCGGCGCGGCGCCAAGGACTTCGTTCAGAAGCCCTGGGAGAACGAGCGGCTGCAGGCCATTGTCCGCACTCAGCTCGAGCTGAGCGAGGCATTGCGGCGCGGGATGCGGCTGGAGGCGGAAAACGCCGTGCTGCGCGGGGAGAATCTGCCCACGATGATCGCGCAAGGGCCGATCATGCAGCCGGTATTGCAGTTGATCGCGCGGGTTGGGCCGTCGGATGCGAATGTCCTGATCACGGGCGAACCGGGTACAGGAAAAGAGGTGGTGGCCAAGACGCTCTACGCCATCTCGCCGCGAGCGCATAAACCAATGGTGGGCGTAAACGCGGGGGGACTGGCGGAAGGTGTCTTTGAAAGCGAGCTTTTCGGCCACGTGAAAGGCGCGTTCACCGACGCAAAGATGGATCGGGTGGGGCGTTTCGAGCTCGCGGACGAAGGCACGCTGTTTCTGGACGAAATCGCCAACATTCCGCTTAATCTTCAGGCCAAGCTGCTGCGCGTCCTCGAAGCCGGAGAGATGGAACGAGTGGGCTCCTCGAAAACGCGGAAAGTGAATGTCCGGGTGATTTCGGCGACGAATGCGAACCTGACTGAGGAAGTGGAGCAGGGCCGATTCCGGCAGGATCTGCTTTACCGGCTGAACACGATCGAAATCCATTTGCCGGCGCTGCGCGAGCGGCGCGAGGATATACTTCCGCTGGCGAGCCATTTCCTGTCTATACACGCGCAGCGGTATCGCAAGAAGATTACGGGATTGGATCCGGGCGCGATACAGGCGATGAGCGAGCACGCATGGCCCGGAAATGTGCGTGAATTGAACCACGTCATCGAGCGAGCCGTGCTGATGGCGCAGGATTCGTTGGTGAGGAGCGGCGATCTGGCGCTGCGGGCGGGCGCCAGCGGACCGGCAAGGCTCGAGGATATGAGCCTCGAAGAGGTTGAGGCTTCCTTGATCAAGAAGGCGCTGGCGCGCTATTCGGGTAATGTGAGTCACGCAGCCAGCGCGCTGGGTCTGAGCCGGAGCGCATTGTACCGACGGCTCCAACGCTACGGGCTGTAGGATAGACAGTTCGGGCGCGACGCGCCCCCAATGACCACGCCGCCGGGGCCGCGGCCAAGAATACTGGCCCATAAAGCTCAGATCATGAAGATCAGATTTGGCCACGAACAGCGCGTGTTGGCGACCGCTTTGGCAGCAGGACTGCCCGCGGTGATAGTGAGCCTGGCGCTGCTGCTGGGCGAGAGCCACCTGCCACGCGAGCGCTGGACGCTGGGCCTGCTGGTGTGTGGCGCGTGGCTCGCGTTCTCATTCGCCGTGCGAAATCGTGTGGCGGGCCCGTTGCGGACGCTGGCGAGCTTGCTCGAAGCGCTGCGCGAAGGCGACTACTCGATTCGGGCGCGCGTGGAAGACTCGGGCGAAGCGCTGGGAGAAGTGATGGTGCAGGTCAACGAAATGGCCGCCACACTGAGGGCGCAACGATTGGGCGCGATGGAAGCGACAACGCTGCTTCGCAAAGTCATGGAGGAAATCGAGGTCGCCGTATTCGCTTTCGATCCTCAGCAGGTGCTGCGATTGGTGAATCGCGCAGGTGAACGGCTTTTGGCGCAGCCAGCCGAACGCCTGCTGGTGCGCGACGCGACCACGCTGGGGTTGGCCGAGTATCTGGTTGGCGAAGACGAGCGCACATTGCAGCGCACGTTTCCTGGCGGCGCCGGGCGGTGGGGAATCAAGCGCAGCAGTTTTCGGGAAGGCGGCGTGCCGCACCAGCTCATTGTGGTGACGGATTTGACGCGACCGCTGCGCGAAGAAGAATTGCAGGCCTGGCAGCGCCTGGTACGGGTGCTGGGACACGAGCTGAACAACTCGCTGGCGCCTATCAAATCGATTGCGCGAAGCCTGGAAATGCTGGTAAAGGCCGACCCGCGACCCGAGGATTGGCAGGAAGACATGTCGAAGGGCCTCAACGTGATTGCCTCGCGTTCGGAGGCTCTCAGCCGCTTCATGAGTTCTTATGCGCGTCTGGCGAAGCTGCCGGCTCCGAAGCTGGCGCCGGTGGAAGTGCAGTCGCTGCTAAAGCGTGTGGCGGGACTGGAGACGCGGATTCCGGTGAAGGTGGCGGAAGGCGCGCCGCTGACCATCACGGGCGACGCGGACCAGCTTGAACAGGTGCTGATCAACCTGATCGGCAATGCAGTGGATGCATCGCTCGAGACCGGCGGCGGCGTGTACACGCATTACGAGCGGAGCGCGAATGGAGTATCGATCGTGGTCCGCGACGAAGGACAAGGGCTGGCGAGCACGGCCAATTTGTTCGTGCCGTTTTTCACGACCAAGAAAGGCGGATCAGGCATCGGACTGGTCCTTTGCCGGCAAATCGCCGAGGCGCATGGCGGAACCGTGACTCTGCGCAATGCCGCGACAGGCGCCGGATGCGAAGCGACTATTTCGCTGCCGGCGTGAAGGGGGGTGCGGGAAGCTCTCAGCTCTCAGCTTTCAGCTCTCAGCCACTGCGGTTTGGCTGACCGCTCCGCGCAGCGATTCGCCTGCATGATAGGAACTCCGCACCAACGGCCCCGCCTCGACGTGAGCAAAGCCCATTTCCCTTCCCCGTCCGCGGAGCTCATCGAACTCAACTTGAGGAACGTAGCGGATGATGGGCAAATGCTTCAACGACGGCCTCAGGTATTGACCCAGCGTGAGAATGTCCACGTCGTGGTCGCGAAGGTCCCTCATCACCTGGAGAACTTCGTCTTTGGTTTCTCCCAGACCAAGCATCAATCCGGACTTAGTGGGCATCTCGGGCAATAAGCTTTTGGCGTGGCGCAGAACATCCAGAGAGCGCTCATAGCGCGCGCCCAGTCTGACCTGCCTATATAGGCGCGGGACCGTCTCCGTATTGTGGTTGAGAACGTCCGGGCGCGCCTCGATGACGCGCTCCACCGCATTGCGCGAACCCTGGAAGTCTGGGATCAAGACCTCGACACGGCATTTCGGGAGGCGCTGGCGGATAGCCTCAATCGTTAGGGCAAACAACTCCGCGCCACCGTCTTTGCGATCATCGCGGTTCACGCTGGTGATCACGGCGTAACGAAGGCCGAGGGCCTGGCAAGCTTCTGCTACGCGGCGCGGTTCATCGTAATCGACTTCGAGCGGGGCGCCTTTCTGCACCGCGCAGAAGCCGCAGCGGCGCGTGCACACGTTGCCGAGGATCATGAATGTGGCAGTGCGATGGTTCCAGCACTCGCCCACGTTCGGGCACGCCGCGCTTTCGCAAACCGTATGAAGGCGCAGGCGCGTAACCAACTCCTTCAATTCGCGATAGTTTTCTCCCACCGGAGCTGGCGCTCGCAGCCACTTCGGGCGCTCCGGTTGAGAGGCAATAGTAACCAGCACTGATTTCAGTGTAGCGGGGAGGTTGAAAGGAGGGCCGGTGACGCGGAAGACCAGACAAAAGCGCCGAGACGAGTCTCGGCGCGGCAGGCACGAGTGCCCGCGCCACAACGCTGGGTCGATCGCTCATAGTGGGAACACGGCGGAGACTACAAGCAGCTTCGCCCTACATCGTAGAGAATCGAGAGATGGTATTCAGGATTCTCGCCGCGCATGCGGCGCTGGCTGCGGCCGCGATCGCCCAGCCGGGTTTCAACGTGAAGGATTACGGCGCAACGGGCCGCAAAGAGGATAACGCTCGCCCGGCGATACAGCGCGCGATCGACGCTTGCGGGCAGGCCGGCGGCGGTACCGTATATGTGCCTCCCGGGGCCTATACTTCCGGCCAGTTGCGCCTCAGGTCAGGCGTGCGCCTGTACCTGGAAGGCGGGGCGACGCTTTACGCTTCGCTCGACGGAAAAGAATTCGACGCGACGCCGCCGAAGGGCTATTCCACTGCTCCGGCGGCCTTGATCTACGGCGAGGATCTCCACGACATCGCCCTCGAGGGCCGCGGCACCTTGGATGGGCAGGCATCCTATAAATGGCTGCCGAACAACTTTACCGACTACTACATTCTTCCGAACCAGAGGCGCATGGAAGCCACCGGCAAACCTTTGATGCGCTCGTTTCCGGCCGGATATCCCGACGAGAGTGTCTACCCGCGGCTGGTGCTTCTGATTCGATGCACGGATGTGCGAATTACCGGGCTGAAGTTTCTGCGCTCCCGGAGTTGGACCATCAATCCCTATGCCTGTAAACACCTCCTGATCGACGGCATTTACGTCTATTCGAGTGGGAAAGAGGCCGTATGGGCCGATGGGATCGATCCGGATAGTTGCACGGATGTCCGGATTTCCAACTCGACCATCGAAACCGGCGACGATGCGATTGTCTTCTATTCGGCGAATGTTTGGGGTCCGCCGCTGCCGGTGGAAGATGTCACGGTGACCAATTGCCGGTTGTCGTCAGCTTCGAGCGCGGTGAAATTCTGCGATGGTAACGCGAACGCGATAAGGCGGGTGCTCATCAGCAATATTTCCATCACTCACTCAAACCGCGGCCTGGCGTTCATGGTGTTCGACGGCGGCGTTGTGGAAGACGTCGTGATTTCAAATGTCACTATTCAGACGCAGCGGTTTGACTGGTTCTGGTGGGGCGACGGGGACCCCATTCACTTCAACATCAAGAGACGGAGCGAAGTGGATGGAAGCAAGAAGGAGAATGAGCCGGCTGCCGGGTCCATTCGTCACGTAACGATACGCGATGTTCTGGCGCACGGCACAGGGACCTCAGGCGTTAACGGCCATCCCGATAGCTGGCTCGACGATATTCGGTTTGAGGACGTGCGTCTGTTTCTCTCGCATGATGCGGATGCGCCGTACGAGGACACGAAGACCGCGCTGGCGCTTCGCTACGCTCGGCACGTCACGCTGAACGGCCTCGAGATTCACTGGGAAGCCCCGCATGCGGCCACATGGCAAACCGGCTTCTCGGCCGAAGACGTGGACGATCTGGAGGTAGATGGCGCAGCGATCGCGCCCGCGCCTGGATCAAAGGCCGCGGGCGTGGAGTTACGGAACGTCCGCGGGGTCAGCCTGCGCGACTCGCGTATCCCGGATCTGCACGTTGCGGGGGCGAATACGAAAGGCGTGAAGTTGATTCGAACTGAGACGAATGTTAGCGCGGGGCCAGAAGTTCCGAAGCAGGAAATCACGCGGCAGTAGAGGTGGCACAGCCTTCAGGCTGTGGTTCTGACACAGGCTGAAGCCTGTGCCACAGAAACTGGCTGATGCCCAGTTACTCCGCGTCGACCACGCAGCGGAAACCCAGAGTTCCGGCACGATCCTGTGACGGCGCCATCAGTAGGTATTTACCGTGCTGATCCAGGCGGTAGGCCTGCGGAAAATACCAAATTGAGTTCTGGGGCTGGAAGTAACTACCACCGCGCAACACGGCGGCTCGAGTATGTTCGTCGAGATATTCGTCAGTCCATTGCCAGACAGTGCCGACAAGATCCATAACTCCGAACGGGCTCGCCGAAGCGGGATGCGAGCCTACATCGTCTGGAGGAGTCAGGTCGCGCGACTTATCGGGCGTAGGAACAACTGTGTCAATCCAGGTGTTTCCCCATGGATAAAGCCTTCCGTCAGTGCCTTGTGCCGCATACTGCCATTCCCACTCGTGCGGCAGGCGTTTGCCGGCCCACTTGGCATATGCGCGCGCGTCTTCAAGCGAAACCCAGGTCACCGGTTTGTTCTCCCAACCCACCGGCGGGGCGCCATCCTTCCAATGCCGAAGAAAGTTGTGATCGTCTGCCGGGCGATAGCGTGTCGCGTCCACGAATTTCTTGAACTCCGCGTTGGTCACCGGATAAGTGTCGATGTAGAAGGATTTCACGGGCACAACGTGGTGATGGGCGCGGCGCGGCGAGCCTTCCCACGGGTACTGGAAATCCAACCCCTCCCAGTTCTCTCCTTCAATCTCGATGCCTGTGACCTTGAAATCGAAATCAGCCGCGGGAATGCGAACCATGCCCGCGGGAGCAGATTTGGCCGCTGCGGTACCGGGAATCCCGACCATTTGTTGCGGCAGGAAATGCCATTGCGCAGACAGGCTCTGAAGCGGCGTTTTGGCCAGTTCGCGCATGGGCGTCAGTAGACCAGCGACGGAGGCGGCTTCGGCGCCGCTAATACTGCTATCTACGGCAAGCACCGCTCCGAAGCCGCGCGCTTCCAAATCGAAATGCAAAGTCGCGATGCCGTTTTTCACTTGCGGATGCAATTCCACACCGTGCCAGATGTCTAAGTATCGCCGCCCGGGCTGATCCGCAACCGCGAGTTGGTCGCCGGAGACCTCGTATTCGTTGCGGTTTACGATAGTCCATAAAGTCTTGCCGGGGCCCGGGAATTTGGTGGCAAAGACGCCGTATTCCAGGCTCGGTGTGTGCGGCTCCCAGTCCGGGCTGACCAACAGGGCGGGAAACGCGCGCTCGATTTTCGCGATTCGCCGGATGGCTTCACTGTCGCGTGGGCTGATCTGGTTCCAGATACCCCAGATGTTCTCCCAGGCTTCGAAGCCAACGCCGTTGAAGAACGCGAATTGCAGATCGTCGGTGTGGTCGCGAGCCCAGCGGTTGCACACGTTGATCATGTGCCGCGGCTCGAGCCACTTCAGCTTGCTGGCCATGGGCACGAAATCGTACTTCCAATAACCCCAGCTTTGGTTGTTCCACATGATCGCCTCATCGCTCTGCGGAGCCCCCTCTGGCTCGAGCACGATGGGATGGCCGGTCGCGTCAGAGGCTACCCGGTAAGCGTGCGGAATGCCGCCGAAGGTGTCGCCATTTGCCCCGTCGGCTCCCACTTCGGCCATTAGCTTCGCGGTTGCCTCCCAGTAAGGCATGCCTGGATCGCGCGTGCCATTGTCCCAGGGCATGGTTGGAAAGAAGACGTGCACGCCGCGGCGATGGAAGTCGGCGATCATCTGGCGCAGCGCGGGAATGCCGCCGGGCAAGTCGCGCAGGCGATCCCACTGATTGCGATTATCTATACCGATGTTCGGATAGACATGCCAGATCAGAACGCTGTCAATGCCGCCGTAGCGCTTCTCGACGTCATCGAGGTAGCGGTCTACCGTGTAGCGTCCGGCGGCCGAGTCATAGAAATAACGCTCTTCGGCCATCATTTGCGGCTGGATGAAATCGCTCTGGCTCCACAACAGTTCGGGGCGCCGGTATTCGGCGTCGCTGTAGCCCATGCGGGTGAGGCGCTCGTGCCGCCATGCTTTCAGGTCGGTAAGCCAGGCGTCGAAATCGGCGTTGGGGTCGATCTGCCAGCCCCACAAGTCGGCGATCCATCCCGGTGCGCCGCTCTGGCCGGGACCGGGAAACTGACTGCCCTGGGGTTGATGCTTCACGTCTTGAGCGCTCGATGGGCCGGCCAGCCCGAGACCCACGACAAGGGCAAACGCGGGCAATGCGATAAGGGAGCGGCTGGACCGGGATTTCACGCTGGAATCCTCCTGGACGCAATCTGCAACAGCCGACAGTCTATAGCATCGGCCGGGCGGCCTTTGGAAGGATTATGCCGCTATCGGCATTTCCTGTTCGTAGGCTGTGCTTGACAGCAAAGCATCCGTGGCAATCCTCAGGAGTTCGTCAGTGCGTGGGCTCAAGTCGAAGTCTTTCGAGAAGCGGCGAAGGTCGGTGTGGAAGGCGCGGCGCAATTCGGCGACGGCGGCTTCGAACTTCATGGATGGAATGTCAATTTGGGTGAACTTGAGAATTGCGTCCATCAGCAGCGTTTCGGCTTTGAACATCCGGAAGATAGTCTGTTGGTATTTGGCCACTTTGTCGACAACCACCCGGCTGCGATAGGCAAAGTAATACTCGCGAGTGAACCAGGCAAAGGTCTCGGTGTTGAGCAATTCCATTTCGGCTTTTAAGCGGCGTGCCGCGGAAGCATAGGCCTGCTTGAGAAGTGGAGCGTCGAGAATGTCATATGTAAAGCAGTTGGCCGGCTTTCCGTAGTAAGGGTGGGTGGTGATGTAGACCAGATAAGAGTAGGCAACTTTACGCCGGATCAGGATTTCCGGGTGGACGTGGAACCATTCGCGCGTCCAGCGGCGCATGGCGTTCTGCATGGCTCTCGAAACATTGCTGTAGACCGGAAAGTAGTTCGGCGTCCGCTCACGCGGAGCCGATTTCCAAACGTTGAAGTCGATTGCCTTTTCGGTCTGGTCGCCTGCCTCCGGATGGCTTTTAGTCTCGAACGTCTCCTGCCGCTCCGGCATCACAAGAAGCTTTCCCATTTCGCCCACCTCTTCTAAGCTCGAGTTGTCCTTCTTTGTTGGGGAAAAAAGAAGGCCAGCGAATCGTCTCCGCTGGCCTTTGCAAGTCCACACTGAGAAAGGATTGCCGGTCGGTGAGCCCAAGTCGTTCCGCCGGCGACTTGAGTGAACCATGGGGAGGCCGTCACTCGGCTTGTGATAAGCCGCATGTATTCTGAAAACGGCTGCAAGTCATTGAAGTGGCTGGACAAAAGAAATGTGAGAAAAATCCGCCAGATCTGTGACTGTACTTGTAGCCAGGTGTGAAAGGGGCGCCACCCTTTGTAGAACACTACACTATGGCTCCCGACCTAGCCGAACACATCGAATTCTGTTGCTTTCAAACCACCTGCCTCATTTTCTTCCGGCCAGGCGTTTGCTTGTTGCAACGCGCGAATGTCGTAGTATCCCCAGTAGCGCCCACCAACAGACGACCCCACAATGTAGCTGCCTTTGCGGGGTTTAAGAGCAGCGGTTGCGTATATTGCCGGCCCAAAACTTGGGTTGCCAAATCGGAAATTCGGGTTAACCGGTTTGGTTAGTGCAGAACGCGCGCTTCAAGTCCAGGGAACCAGTCTGTGCCGCCGCGTTTCTCAATGCATTCGCTAAGGCGAGAAAGGAAGACTCGCATGAAAATTCAACTGTTTGTAATATCCTCGCTGCTAGCTGTCGCAGGCGCAATGAATGCTCAGGTACAAATTCCCACAAACCTGGATCACTTCAACTGTTACCTGGCGCCCGGACCGATTCAGCCGGCCACAGCGCTGCTCCACGACCAGTTTGATATCGCGCCACCCAGCTCTACGTTCCTGCCTGGCTTTTTTGAGACGGTAACGGATCTCAGGTCTGTGCTGTTCTGCAATCCCGTACAGAAAACCCTCGCCAGCGGCGCGACAACGCAGATTCTGCACGCCGATGCCCACCTGCTGATGTACCTGATCAATCCGCAGGCGTCGACACCACGCAAGGTGACGGTGGTAAACCAGTTCGGAACCACTACCCTGCAGACGGGGCGGGCGCTAATCCTGGCAGTGCCGTCGGGCAAAGCGCTGTTTACACCGGCAGGGGCTGCGCCCTCGCTCCCGGCAATTCCCGCCGCGCAGGAGTTAGACCATTTCAAGTGTTATGAGGCCGCCGGGGAAACGGCCACCGTGCCGGTCACGCTCACGGACCAGTTCCGAACGGAACAGGTCCAGGTGCTGCGGCCCATCCTTTTTTGTAATCCTACCCTAAAAGAGGTTTTGAATGGTGACAATGCCATAGCTTCCGTGCCTACGGTCACGCCAATCACCTACCCGCTGTCACACCTTACCTGTTACCTCACCACGCCCGTCCCGTTCCAGGGAATCGTGGTCTACAACAATCAGTTCGTTATTCCCGGTACGTTTCCCACTCTGACGCTATCCCAGTCGGAGATCCTATGCGTGCCGTCCGCTAAGTCAAGCTGGTCTGTCATACCCCCTCCGGCGCAGATTTCATCCGGGCCGCCCGCCGGTAACTAGCGCGGCTACACTCGGCGTGAATTGGTGGCACGGGTACTCGTGCCCAATGTCACTTAGTTTTCGAGGAGTCGCGAGTTCTGGCTTAATTGTGGGGCGGACCCCCTGGTCCGCGCGGGTCCCCCGGACCCGCTCTTCGCCAATGGGATCAGGCGCGTGGACGTGTGAAAAGGCCGACGAGGGCGCCGGCCGCGGACCAGGGGGTCCGCCCCACAACGGATCGCGTGCCCAGCAGTGGGATAACTAAGTGACATTGGGCACACGTGCGGCAACAGCCGAATCAGAAGCGGCAAAGTTGCTATACATTTGGACCTGATGAGAAAGGTCTTCGCCATAGCCGGTTCCGCGGTCTTCCTGGTCATCGCCCCCGGGTTCGTCGCCGGCGTGGCGCCCTGGTGGATCTCGCACTGGCGGATCGAAGCTCCATTCTTCGGGATGCCGCTCGTTCGCTGGGTTGGGGTTATTCTCGTCGCGCTTGGGGCGATTGGCCTTCTGGATTCTTTTGTGCGATTTGCCCTGCAGGGCCTGGGCACCCCGGCGCCTGTCTTCCCAACCCGTCATTTGGTTGTTACCGGACTGTATCGCTATGTCCGTAATCCGATGTACGTAGCCGTAGCCAGCGGGATTCTTGGCCAAGGGTTGGTTTTCGGAAACGTCCGGCTGATTGAATACGGCGGGATTGTCTGGCTCCTGTTTCATGTGTTCGTGCTGGCGTACGAAGAGCCGACCTTGAGGGCGAGCTTTGGATCTGAGTACCAATCTTTCTGCGCTGAAGTCCCGAGGTGGATTCCACGCTTCACTCCGTGGGACGGTCATCTCAAAGGCTGAGAGGTTGCCCGGCCATGGATCTGGACCAAGTCCAAGACTATGACAGCATTGTGGGGAGGGGGTACGGCAGTGGAGATCGGCGTTGCGCGGGTATCCGGCCAGGATCGGAATCTGGATGCAAGTGTATTCCTGGAACGAGGCAAGAGATTTCGCGCCGAGCTTCGGGCTCTCAAACAGCGTCTGGTTGTGCCCGACTATGGTTGGTATCCCTATGAGTCCCTTTCAGCGCTTGAGATATTGACGAGACTTCTTGAGCCGGTATTCGAAGAAGTTGCTGAAGGCCTGACATCTGGTCCCATCGCCGACATTGGATGCGGGGACGGGGATCTCGGGCTCTTCTGCGCTTATCTGGGCGGGCAAGTAGATGCCATAGACCACCTGGAGAGTAACTTCAATCAAATGCGAGGCATCGACGTTCTCCGGGAGGCATTGGGTCTAACGTTGGACGCTCATAACATCGACCTCGATGGGCGCTTCGAACTCCCGCGCTCCGATTACAAGTTTGCTTTCTTTTTAGGAACGCTATATCACTTGAAAAATCCTTATTACGTGCTTGAGAGCTTGGCATCGCGCGCCGACTGGTGCGTCTTGAGCACGAGGATCGCACGCGTAACGCCGCACGACACCCCCATTGAGGAAGAGCCCATTGCCTATCTACTTGATGCCCGGGAGGCAAACAACGACCCAACGAACTATTGGATTTTTTCCGCGGCTGGCTTGCTCCGACTGCTATGCCGAGCCGGATGGATGGTTCTGGGTCACGAGCGGGCCGGACAAGCTTTGAACTCTAATCCCGTCGACGCCGGCGCCGATGAGCGAATGTTTGTTTTGCTCAAAAGCCGAGTTCGCCATCCGGACTTGCTGGTCCGGCCACTGTACGGCTGGTATGCACCAGAGGGTAATGCATGGAGATGGACTGCGAAGAGTTTCGGCCTGGAGGTTGTGCCTCCAGCGGACGGCGCTCTGTCGGAATTTGCCTTGCAGTTCGAGGTCCCGGCGGCGCTCCTAGAAGTAGACGATCAGGTGCGAGTGACTTGCGCAATCGAGGGTGATCCAGCGGGTTCGGTGACGTGTACGAGGGCCGAGAGGCTGGAATTCCGCGGCCGATTCCCGACGCTGTCCACACGGCGGGCTATCCGGCTCGCCTTTAAGGTGGAGAGTAGCTACTCGCCTGGCGGTGGCGATACCCGCGAGCTCGGCGTGATCGTGCCGCTGCTCGAGGAAAGGGCAGGAAACACGCATCGCGTTCCCTTCCGCGTCTCATAGTGACTACAGTCGCTGAGTGTGCGTGAGGGCCATAGGGGGTTGCCGTGGTCGGAGGAGGCGCCCAGGGAGTTCTTTACCGTCTCAGCGAAAGCTCGAAATGAACGCCTTCCGTTTTTTGTAGGGCGGTGAGAATGCTGGAAAGATTCGCGGCGGACGGGCTGCCACTTGGCCCGAGCATTCGCATCAGGCTCTTGGCCGGAATGTGGGTGCGCTTCTCAAGGTCCTGAAATCCGACCGTCGCGTTGACATAGTCCCGGAGGACAGCTTTGCCTGTCGCCAAGTCGCCGTTGATAACGCACTCGACGGCCTCGCGCAGAAGCGCCTGACGGAAATCCGGATCTTTCTGCGCCCGCGCCCGGATCGTTTCCTTGAAGTCGTGGGTTAGTGGCATTATTGAATCTCCTGTTTCTTCCTTCGCTTGTATGCGGCCCAGCATTCCTGTGCCGTAACAATGTCCTGTTGTTGCCGTTTCTTCGTGCCGCCGCCAATCAGAATTACAAGATGGTCGCCATCTTTGCCGAAGTAGATGCGGTAGCCCGGACCGAAGTGGATCTTGCATTCAAAGACGCCGGAGCCAACACCCTTGACGTTCGAGAAATTTCCCAGCTCCATACGCGCAAGTGCGAGAGTCACCCTGGCCCCAGCCACCGGGTCGAGCCCTTCGAACCATTGGGCGAAGGGTTTGTTTTCCTTTTCGTCAATGTAGCCGCGGAGCTCGACCATCCAGTCCCTATGGTAACATAATCGTTACCACTTGGCCCAGGACTCTCGATACCTGCCCACAATCATTCCTGCCTAGACGTTGCGCTGTCCGCAGGCGCTGGCTCCCGATAGCCGTCGGGCTTTTGTGCGCCATGCTCAAAGAGTTCGTTGAGAAGCGTCCAGGCTCTTCGTCTCATACGTTCAGCCAGATCAATGGCGCGCGCATGTTCTTTGTTGGGCGACAACTCTCGCTGAATCAACGTTCCAAGGTGATTCATATGAATGCAACTCTCTGCCCACTGCGTTAGTAGCTCTTCAGAGATCTGGATGTCACTGTTTTTTTCCATGCGGAGGATCCCTATAACTGGTCTTGCCTATAAATCAGCATGGGTGCATCGCAACGAGAACTGGCGCAACACTCACAGCCTACGATTGCGGCAGCGCCCAGGCGTAGACTACGCTCCCCACCAGCGTTAGCAAATACTGGTGGCCATCCAGCTCGTAGGTCATCGGCGAAGATTCCATCGACTGATTCAGCGAGACATGCCAGAGCGTGTTGCCGGTTGCGGGGTCGAGCGCCAGCAAGTTGCCGCGGTTGTCGCCAGTGAAAAGCAAGTGGCCGGCAGTCGTGAGGATTCCGGCGATGCCTTCACCTTCACCAATCTCGTGGCGCCACTGAATCTTGCCTGTCTTGTAATCGATCCCTTCCAGAACTGAGGTCGCCCACAGATTGCGGTCGCGACCTGCCCAGCCCTCAGGCTTTCCGTCGGCGGTCATGTAAAAAATGCTCCACAACCGTCGGGCGCTGACGAAGAATAAGCCGGACGCGGGATCGAAGCTGGGCGCCATCCAATTGGTGGCTCCGTCGGAGCCTGGCGAAACAAGAGTGCCATCGGGCTTGGGCTCTTTGGCAGGGTTAGGAATGGGCTCGCCGCGCGAGTCGATGCCGAGCGCCCAGTTTGTCGGGATAAACGGCGAGGTCAGCAGGTGTTCGCCGGTGGTGCGGTCGAGAAGGAAGAAGTAGCCGTTGCGGCTGGCTTGGGCGAGCAGTTTGCGATGGACGCCTTGATACTCGTCATCGATGAGCACAGGGGTTTGAACCGCATCCCAATCGTGAGTGTCGTGGGGGGAAGGCTGAAAATGCCAGACCAGTTTACCGGTGTCGGGATCGAGCGAAACAATAGAGCAAGTATAGAGGTTGTCTCCTTTGCGGATGTCGCCGTTTAGGACAGGATTGGGATTACCAATACCCCAGAACAGCCGGTTCAGCTCCGGGTCATAAGTGCCGGTCATCCAGGTCATCCCTCCGCCGTGCGCAATCGCGTCGGTGCCTTGCGGCCAAGTGTCTGACCCTGGCTCGCCGGGTTTCGGCTCGGTGTCCCAGCGCCATTGGACCTTGCCGGTAGCCGGATCGATGGCTTCGAGGAAGCCGGGAATATCCGTGACATCGCCTGAGACGCCGACAATCACATGATTGCGGATCACCATGGGCGCCATGGTTGAAAAGTAGCCCAGCTTGGGATCGGCAAGCTCAATATCCCAAAGCGCGTGGCCGTTGCGGGCGTCGAGCGCAATCAGGTGGCAATCCGGCGTTTCGAAGAACAGCCGGTCGCCTAACATGCCCACGCCACGGTTGCCGATGTGGTCACCCTTGGAATCGCGAAGATAGTGCCAGACTATGTGGCCGTTGCGAGCGTCGGCGGCCCAGACGTTGTCGGGCGTCGTGAAGTAGAGGATGCCATTGACCTCGAGCGGCGTCGACTTCAGTACGGCCGATTGCAGAGGCAGTGCCCAGTTGAGCGTCAATTGGCCGACATTGTGTTGATTGATCCGGTCAAGGGGACTGAAGCGGCGGCCGGAATAGTCGCCGTTGTAAGTGGGCCAGGAGGTGGAGCCTGGAGACTGCGCTAGTAACAATAACGGTATTAGTGTCAGAGTTAGTGCGGCCGGCCGGTTCATTTCAGCCTCGTCAGATAGGCGGTGAGATTGTGCATGTCGGCGTCGGTGTACTTCTCCAGTAGACGCCTGTGCGCCGCAAGGCGATCTTCCATATCGACCTTGAGCCCTTCCCGCGGCCACGAGCGATAGTTGCCGGCG
>Ga0181537_10000065_pt1 | contig 86742 bp, 66 predicted proteins | sample PEATcosm2014_Bin_39_FD_119765 | JGI IMG/M metagenome (GOLD analysis project Ga0181537, IMG submission 119765) | Peatland microbial communities from MTU Mesocosm Facility, Houghton, MI, USA - PEATcosm2014_Bin23_10_metaG | ecosystem: Environmental > Terrestrial > Soil > Wetlands > Peat | place... | reverse complement strand
TCCACGACATCGACTAGAAGGTTTCAAAAATGGCGAAACGCATAACGATTGACCCCATCAGCAGGATTGAAGGCCACCTCCGCGTAGACGTGGAAGTGGAAAACGGCTCAGTATCCAATTCATGGGCCTCCTGCACGATGTGGCGCGGCATTGAGACTATTCTCAAGGGCCGCGACCCTCGGGAAGCCTGGATGTTTACCCAGCGCTTCTGCGGCGTGTGCACCACGGTGCATGCTATGGCTAGCGTCCGTTCGGTGGAAGATGCTCTTAAGCTGGAAATTCCCCTGAACGCTCAATACATTCGCAATCTCATTCTCATCAACCACGGGCTGCACGATCACATCGTGCACTTCTATCACCTGTCGGCCCTGGACTTCGTGGACATCCTCAAGATTCCTGGGGCTGACCCGAAAAAGACCAGCGCTCTGGCCGAAAGCCTGACCAACTGGCCCGGTAACTCCACCAAGGAGTTCCTCGCGGCCCAGAACAAGGTCAAGGCCGTTGCCGCCAGCGGACAGCTTGGCATCTTCACCAATGGCTATTGGGGACACCCGGCCATGAAGCTGAGCCCCGAGGTCAACCTGCTCGCGTTCGCGCACTACGTCCAGGCCCTCGAGTACCAGCGCAAGTCCGTGCAGGCCGTTGCCATCCTCGGATCCAAGAGCCCGCACATCCAGAACCTCACCGTCGGCGGCGTCAACAACGCCATCAACCTTGACAGCCTTGCGACCCTCAACATGGATCGCCTGTTCATGATCAAGAAGTTGATGGACGAAGTGAAGCCCTTCGTCGATCAGGTTTATCTCCCCGACGTTTGCGCCATTGCCGGCATGTACGCCGACTGGTTCAACTACGGCTCCGGCGTCACCAACTACCTGGCATCCCCGGATCTGCCGGTCGACAGCAAGAACACCAAGTTCGACCTCGTCGGCGGCTACATCCTGGACGGCAACCTGTCGAGCGTTCACAAGTTCGACGGATTCCGCGACAAGGTGTTCACCGAAGGCGTCACGGAAGAGACCAAGCACGCCTGGTACAAGGGCGAAGCGCCTCTCCAGCCGTGGAAGGGCGAAACCGATCCCGAGTACACCGATTGGCAGGCCGAAGGCAAGTACTCCTGGGTCAAGGCGCCCCGCTTCCAGGGACGTCCGATGCAGGTTGGACCGCTGGCTCAGATCCTGGTCGGCTACGCTGCCGGTGACCCGCTCACCCGCAAGCACACGGACAAGGCTCTGGACCTGATCTCGACCGTTGCCGGTCACCGGATTGGCGTCGAGAAGCTGCAGTCCACCATGGGCCGCCACGTTGCTCGCGCCATCCGCGCATCGATGTTGGCTGAACTGGGCGAGAAGCACTGGAAGCTGCTGGTTGACAACATCGCCTCGGGCGACGTTTCCATCCACAACAATCCGGAGTTCCCGTCGGGTGAAATCGAGGGTGTGGGCGTGCATGAAGCACCGCGCGGCTTGCTCTCGCACTGGACCGTAATCAAGGGCGGCAAGATCGAGAACTACCAGGCGGTCGTGCCCTCCACGTGGAATGGATCTCCCCGCGACGCAAAGGGACAGCATGGCCCGTATGAAGCTTCGCTGCTTCATAACCCCATCGCCGACCCGGTTCGCCCGCTGGAAGCCATCCGCACCATTCACTCGTTCGATCCTTGCATGGCTTGCGCTTGCCACACCTTCGATCCCGAAGGCAAGGCCATCGCAACCGTAAAGGTGCTGTAAGCATATGAAGAAGATCAAGGTCTGCGGTGTCGGTAGTGTCCTGCTCGGCGATGATGCGGTCGGGCCCTACACGGCGCGCTGGATCGCGGCCAACTATGAGTTCGGCGAAGGTGTCGAGGTCGAAGACCTCGGCACCCCCGGCCTCGATTTGATCGCGTACATGACCGGAATCGATGTCCTGATCTTGATCGACTCGGTTGACAATAGCGCGCCGGCTGGTACGGTGACTGTCTATGACAAGGCAGAGATCACCCGCTGCCGGCCCGCCGTTCGGCTCGATCCACATTCTCCCTGTATCACCGAATCCATTTTCGTCGCCGAGCTTGCCGGCGATGGCCCCGAGGATGTTTATCTCATCGGAGTCACCGGCGAACAGCTCGACGTGGGAGCTTCGCTTAGCGATTCGGTGCAGAACGCGATCCCCCTCGTGGTGGAAAAGGTGCTGGAACGTGTCGTCAGGCACGGCGGCACCTTCCACAAGCGCGAGGTTCCCATCGACGCTGATATCTGGTGGGAGAATGCACGGATGCAGGTAGCCGTCTAAGGCGTTTGTTTGCAATGCTCCAAACTGTGTGGGTGGCCGACCAGAAATGGGGCGGTCACCATTTTTTTGTTACTATCGATATACGACTAATTCCTTGAATTCACATTCCTCTTGTGTCCCATTTCCGAACCAACGTACACTGAAACTGCAATTGTGTAACTGGGAGTAAAAGAATGGCAGCACCAATGCCTCCTGATGATGTCTCGGCCTTGATGACGCGCGTAGAACTGGAGCGCTCGCAGTACAAGGTGTTTGACGGTCGTTCGTCGGGCAAACTTGAGTCCGGTGTACCATCCAGCGCGGCTATTTCGCCGATCGCGACGATGCGCTCGCGTGAGTACGCGCCCCAGTCCGAGCATCTGCCCCAGGGCAGCGATGTCGCCCGTCCCCGCTGGAACGTCCTGAACTCTCTACTGGGCAAGAAGGATGAGGAAGCCCGCTCGACTGACGCGGAAGCGCTTCTGGTTCCAATGCTTACCTTCAGCGCCGGCTCAGGCGGCGTTGGCAAGAGCACAATCCTCAGCGCGGTTGCCCGCATTCTCTCCGCCATGGGCGAGAGCATCTTTCTGGTCTATTCCGACGCCCAGCGCTCGCTGCCACTGCATTTTGGAGGACAGCAGGTCGTTCCGGGACGCATTCGTACACTTGTCCCTCCGGGTCGCGATTTTGGCCACCTGCATCTCTACGCGCACGCCCAGGATGGAACGGAAGCGAACCGGGAAGTCGGTTGCTGGTTGCCGCGTCAGGTCAACGCTTTGGCCTCTGAAGTGGGCCGGGTACTATGCGAGGTATCGAACTGCGAGTTTCCCGAGCGCCAGGTTCTCGCGATGGGTTCCGTCAACCTTCGCATACTGGTCCCGGATATCAGCTCTGTGCTCACCGTAAACCGCGATCTGGACGAGTTCGAAGGCGAGAACCAGCCATTCTATCTGCTCAACAAGTATGATTCATCGGTGGCATTCCATCGTGACGTGCGTGAACGTCTGGACCAGGCTCTCGGCGAGCGTCTGTTGCCCTTTACGATTCGCCGCACCGATCAGATTGCGGAAGCCCTGGCATCCGGCCTGACGGTGATGGACTATGCTCCCACCGCACCCGTGGTGGAGGACTTCAAACTGCTGGCCCAGTGGCTGCGAAATTCCATGCAGCGCAATGAAGTGGAACCCGCGCAGCGCATTCTGTAACTCCCCGCATTGCTGCCTCCTGAAAACCAGCTGGCCCTCTGAACGTGCGCGCTCTGCTCCCGGCCGCGCCCGACGTTTCTATTGAATGTCCGTCATCTCCTGCTGGGCTGCAATAGCCAGCGACTCCTGCGTCAGGTAATCCACGTTCCGCAGGGCAGGGAAGAGCCAGCTCCACAGCGCCACCACAACGATGGTTCCAATCCCGCCCGCTACCACGGCGGGCACGGCGCCCATCCACTGCGCGGTAACTCCACTCTCGAATTGTCCAAACTCGTTGGAGGTGCCTACAAAGAGCATGTTCACGGCGCTCACCCGCCCGCGCATTTCGTCGGGCGTGGCAAGCTGCACCAGCGTCGAGCGCACAATCACCGAGACCATGTCTGCTGCGCCCACCAGGAACAAAGCAAGCATCGAGAGATACAAGTTGCGCGAGAGTCCGAAGACCACCGTGGCGACGCCGAAGGCGGCGACGCAGCAGAGCATCTTCACTCCGGCCCTCCGGCGCAGAGGAACGTAGGCGAGCACGAGCGCCATCAACACGGCGCCAACTCCTGGTGAGGCGCGCAGCAATCCGAGGCCCCTTGGCCCGGCGTGCAGAATCTCGCGGGCAAACACCGGGAGCAGCGCAACGGCTCCGCCCAGCAGTACGGCAAACAGATCGAGCGTCGTCGTGCCCAGAATCAGTTTGTTGCGCCAGACGTAGGCAAAGCCTGCCAGCACGGTCTTCCAGTCGCGTCCACGGCTCATCTGCTGCACGCCCTTGATGCGGATGGCGAGCATCAACAAAACGCTGGTTGTCAGCGCCGCAGCCGCCGTGATGTAGACGTCGACGGGAGTGCCGCGCAGGGCGTAGAGCACGCCGCCGATCACCGGCCCAAGAATCGTGCCGGCGTTGAAGATCGAAGAACCCCAGGCTGCGGCGCTTGGAAATACCTCTGGCGGCACCAGCAGTGGAGTGAAAGCCTGTCCCGCGGGAGCATTGAAGATCCGGATGCACCCCATCGCCACCAGCACTGCGTAGACCGGCGCAACGCCATGCGCGCCACCCAGGTGGAGCCCGCGCAGAGTGATCGCCAGCAGCGCAACCGAGCAGAGTGCAAAGCCGGAGTAGCAGAACAGCAGCACCACGCGGCGGTCAAAACGGTCCGCCACATGGCCACCCACCCAAAAGAAGAGCAGTCCCGGAAGAAATTGCGCCAACCCAACCAGTCCCAGATCCAGTGGGCGGCGCGTGATCTCGTAGATCTGCCAGCCAACGGCAACCGACTGCATCTCGATTCCGGCCACCAGCAAAAAGCGCACCGCCATGAAGATGCGGAAATTGGGGTAGCGGAATGCTGCGCCCGCCGCGCGAGGTTCAACCGTGGTCATCATGCCTCTCTCTACTTTGCCACATTCGGGGGACGCAAATGGAACGGCCTTGTGGCGGGCGCCATGCATTGCGCGGAGGAACTCCTGCCGGGATGCCATAATTGTTCTATGAATTCTTCCACAAAGCCGCCGTCGCTTGCCGCGGCCATGGTGCGCTGGCAGCGTGATTCCATCCGCGCCCGCGGTCTCGCCGGGTCGCTGCGTTATCTGGCGGAGCAGTTCGTCGAGTGCGTGAAGGACTCCCTGCCCGAGCGCCGCCGCAGCCGCTTTGGAGACATTGACTACGACTGCGATCACGCGGTCGACACCACCTGGGCGCGGCTTCCGCTCTCCGTGCGGTTGCGCGAGGTTTTCAGTGAGCGCCTCTACCAGCCGACCGTGGAGGAAGAGTTTGCCCGGATCATGCAGCACCTGGCGACCGTGGATCTGGAAACATTCACATTTATCGATTTAGGCTCCGGCAAGGGGCGGGCTCTGCTGCTGGCGGCCATGTATCCTTTCACTCACATCACCGGCGTCGAGGTGCAGCCTGAACTCGATGCCATCGCCCGCAGGAACATAGAGCAATTCAACGAACCCGGACAACAGTGCCGCAGCCTGGAATCGCTCTGCGCTGATGCCCGCGAGTACGAGTTTCCGCTATCGAGTATCGTGCTCTACCTCTTCAATCCGTTTCCGGACTATGTCCTCCGCGATGTGCTTGCGAACCTTGTCTCATCGGCGCGGCGCGCGCCGCGCCCGATCTTCGTCCTCTATAACGCTCCATTTGAGAAGCAGGAGTTCGAGCGTTACCCTGAGCTGAGGCGGTATTACGAGACTTCTCAGTACGCGCTTTACCGGGTCGAGACCGCGTGAGCAGGACCGGGATTGTCTCTAGGCTGGAGAGTCGCCGGGAATCCGTCCGGCCGAAATAATCGCTGCATACCGGGGTTTACAGGGTTCGCCAGTCGCGCCTTCTGGAGGGCTTCAGCGTCGTGTGGCCGCGCTTCGCAGACGTCTATTGGGGCACCCGGGCCATCACCATAACTCCAGTAACAAGAAATACTTAGCTTTTACTTGCGAACTTACAGCAGCCCTCCCCGGAGTGAACATTGACCTGTGCGTCAGATCACTGCCATGTGTTTGCGTCACAAGGCATTGTGACGAGCGCACTTCCCTTCGGTGCGTATTAAACCTTACAAGCTAAGTCGAGTCTGTGTGTCTGGAGGGCGCTCTGCAAGAACGCCTGACGGCCTCAGACCTGCTCATGCTTCAGAGACAAGTACGTGCGGCTGATTCTATTTGAAGAGCCGTTCTGCTCGCCGGGGCCGCGGATGCGAAACTCGGGCGGGCCAATCAGGGGGTTATAGTGCTTTCACCGTACGGCCTGGACATTATCGAGAGCTGCCTTACCTGCAAAATGAGGGCTGATCAGATTTTTTGCGATCTGCCGGAAAACTGCCTGCAATCTTTTGAACAGATCAAATACGCAACCGCTTATCCCAAGGGTGCAATTCTTTTCGTGGAGGGCCAGGCGCCACGCGGAATCTTCGTCCTCTGCAAGGGGCGGGTCAAGCTCTCCATCTGCTCCACCGATGGCAAGACGCTGATCCTGAAGATCGCCGAGGCTGGAGAAGTTCTCGGGCTGAGCGCATCCGTCAGCGGAAAGCCATACGAACTTACCGCCGAGACGATTGATCCCTGCCAGGTGAACTTCGTGAAGCGCGAGGATTTCCTGCGCTTTCTGAAGGAACATTCCGACGCCTGTCTGCGGGTCGCCGAGCAGCTCAGCGAAAAATACAACACCGCCTGCCGTGAGATCCGTTCGCTTGGACTCTCGCATTCAGCCGCTGAGAAGCTGGCTAAACTGCTGCTGGAGTGGACGGTAAAGAACGGCGAAGGCGCCAAGCAGGAGCCTCGCATCAAACTTGCGCTCACCCACGAAGAGATCGCCCAGATGATCGGAACCTCGCGTGAAACCGTAACTCGCCTCTTCGCGGAAATGAAGAAGCGTCAAATTGTTCAGGCCAAGGGTTCCACTTTGGTCATTCGCAACAAAACCGCTCTCAAGGCTCTAGCGACCACTTAATACTTTCTTTTGTTTGTATTCATACAATGGTTCGGCCCCGCGCCGAACCTTTCTTTTTTGCACTTTCCTGCGCCGCGATTCCACGGCGGCGGGCGCAAACTCCGGTTGCGGCGCGGCTTTGCCTGTGGCGGGACTCACGCAGCCGGGTGACTGTAATCACAGCGTACATAGCGCGCAACAGATAAAAACCAGTCATGGAGAGTGATATGCAGCCCAGTTGCAACCATTGCGCATTCCGCTCTGACCGTCCTTTCTGCGACATGTCGCCGGATGCGATTCGCGGATTTGACGAGATCAAAGAGCAAGCCGTTCTCGGCAAAGGTGCGCTTCTGTTCGCCGAAGGCCGCCCCTCACGCGGAGTGTTCGTGCTCTGCGAAGGCCGTGCCAAACTCTCCATCTGTTCGGAGAGCGGCAAGCGCCTGATGTTGCGCGTCGCCGGACCTGGCGAGGTTCTTGGCCTTGGCGCAACCCTCAGCGGCGATGCCTACGAGGTCACCGCCGAACTTATGGATACCGCTCAGGTCGTATTCGTGAAGCGGAAAGAGCTGCTCAAGTTCCTGCGTGAAAATCCCTCCATCTGCATGGAGGTGGTGCGCCGCCTCAGTGACGATCTGCACGGCGCGTATGAGCGCGTTCGCTCCATGGGCCTCACCCGCGCCCGCCGCGCCCGCATTCAGCGTGCCCGTCCGCTGGCCTCGTAGCGGGCAACAATCCGAACATTGAAGGGCCGCCGCGAGCGGCCCTTTTCCTTTGCCCTGCGCCGCACTCCACTTCGCGCTGAGCCTCCTCCCGCTCACGCCGCCGGGGCCTTTACCAGGTTGCTCTTCTGCGCAATCAGCGAGTGGCGGATGAGCCTTCCGCCGCATCCCGCCAAGAGGATTAGAAATCGCTAACCTGTGTGTTTCCATATTGATCCCTTCCCGATCCGGCAAGTTCGATATTTATTATCGAGTAACCCGTGATCCCCGTCACACCCCGTCCCAACCCTCCCGCCGATGATGTCAGCACTGCTCGAAGCAACCGTCCTGGACTTCATCTCCGGACCGGATTGTGGGCGCAGGTATCCCGGTTTCATTGTTATCGAGGAGCGAGGATGAGAGGTTTACGAACTCTTAGGCGTTTGCCGCTTGTCACGGTTGCATTGGTCTGTCTGATTTTCGGTTTCCCCAATTTACTGATGGGGGCCGACAAGGCAAAGTCGCCGGACAAATCTCAGAATGCGGGCACGGCTGCGGAACAGGCGCAGTTTGTCGGCTCAGAAACCTGCAAGGGTTGTCACGAAGCACAGTTCAGCAATATCGACGGATCGCCTCATTTCCGTCTGGACAATAGCTCCAACAAGGAGTTCCACGGCTGCGAATCCTGCCACGGCGCCGGGTCGCTGCACGTCAACGGCGGCGGCGATAAGACCATGATCTTCACCTTCAAGGGCGTCAGCTCCGAGAAGATCAACGAGCGCTGCCTGGAGTGCCACCGGAAATCGCACGAGCGCTCGGACTTCCAGCGCTCCGACCACGCCCGCGCCGGCGTCAGTTGCATCGGTTGCCATGCACCGCACGGCGCGGCACGCCAGCAGGCGCTGCTGATCCAGAAACAGCCGGGCCTCTGCTACACCTGCCACCAGGATGCCAAGGCCGATTTCTCGAAGCCATTTCACCACAAGGTGAACGAGGCGCTGGTGAACTGCTCGGACTGCCATAACGCGCACGGTACAACCGACGAGAAGCAACTGCGCAGCACCGCCGATGGGCAGGAGGTCTGCTACAAGTGCCACGCCGACAAGCGCGGTCCCTTCCTGTATGAACACTATCCGGTCAAGTCGGAGGGCTGCTCCACCTGCCACACTCCGCACGGCTCGGCGAATCCGCGGCTGCTGACTCGCTCGCGGGTCAACACCCTGTGCCTGGAGTGTCACCAGAACTTTTACAACGGCCCGCATCCGCAGAACACCAAGAGCCAGGCTTGCACTCTCTGCCATGTCGGCATTCACGGCTCCAACTCCAGCAGTGTCCTGTTCAAGTAAAAGGGAGAAAACCATGGACGGAATTCAATGCAAGACCATGCGCCCCTTAACTTACAGGGCGCCGAAGAGGTACGGCATGAAACTCACATCGATCTACCTGCTGGGAGTCGCTCTTTGTCTGCTTCCCGGCACTTTGCACGCGCAGAGCGTGCCAGCGCCCGCCGGCGCCGGCCAGGTTTACAACGGATACACCGTGCAGAACACCCTGGAACTCGGCGGACGCGTCACCTCCATCAGTGGGAACTCCAATATGTACGACACCATGGAGAACCAGCAGTCCGGCGGGCGGCTGCTCGATCAGTCCTTCACCGCGCGTTCCCTGCGCCACAACGGAGCCTTCTTTGACGAACTGTGGTTCTCCAGCTTCGGCTACGGCGGCGATCCCCAGGAGGGAACGCGGCTGCGCATGTACAAGAACAAGCTCTACGATTTCAACGCCGTGTACCGGCACGATCAGAACTACTTCAACGACAATTATCTCGGCAATCCCTACAACACGCCGGGTGGCTTTGTCGTCTGGAACCAGGCCATCCACCAGATGAACACGCGGCGCAACATGGGAGACTTCCATCTCACGCTGATGCCCGAGTCGCCCATCCGCATTCGCCTGGGCTACGCGCGCAACACCAACCGCGGCTCCTCGCTTTCCTCGCTGCATGAGGGGACCGAACTGTCGCTCGCGCAGGACGTGCAGAGCCGCCAGGACCAGTACCAGGTCGGGGTGGACTTCAAGGTGCTGCCGCGCACTACGCTCAGCTATGACCAGTTCTTTGACCACAATATCTCGGACACCAGCTACGTCAATGCTCCAACCGGCCTCTTCTACCTGAACGCCGGGACCGCCCTGGCTCCGATCTACGAACGGGTTGATATCGGAGCGACGTACAACACTTACTACGGACAGCCCTGCGCCAATACTCCCGCGCCCATCATCACCGTGGTCGGCGGGGTGAACGTAGTCAAGAACCTCACCGGAGGTTCGGCGTGCAGCTTGTTCTTCAACTACCATCGTTCGGCGCCGGCCCGCACCAACTTCCCCACCGAGAAATTCTCGCTGATCTCCGATTACTGGAAGAAGCTGAACGTATTTGCCTCGGGCAGCTACACCTCGGCGGTGAACAAGACGAACTATCTTGAGAGCGCGGATGACTTCGAGTCCCGCACCAGCACGCGTGGAATCTATCTCACCGGTCCCGGAAAGATTCGTCAGCTCTCCGGCAACGCCGACCTTGGTGTTACCTACCACATCACCGAATCCTGGTACGTCAGCAACCAGTTCAAGTACACCAACTGGCGCATTCCGGGAACATGGGACATGACCAGCGCGAACTGCGGTCCGGTGGGCGCGGCTAATGCTTTATCTCCCATCGGTACGCTGGGCAACCCATACTGCGCGTTGATTGGCAGCCTGAACACCAGCTCGGCGGGCGCCGGAATCGGTTCCTCCTACACCAACGATCTGTGGAGCCTGCTGCATACCGACAAGCGCGCCGCAGACACTACCATCCTGGGATGGGAGCCCAACCACGTCTTCGGAGCGCACGCCGGCTTCCGTTACGCGCAACGCACCGTGGCCTACGGAGACTTCACCACCGGGACCACCACCACTCTCTCGGCCGCCGGAGTGCCTGCCACGGCTGCCAGCGCCGATGACTCCAACGCACTCTATCCTGAGACCGACCATGAAAAGGTTGGGCTCTTCGGAGTGAAGCTGCATCCGAACCAGAACTGGATGATCAATGGAGACGTTGAGCTGAGTTACATCGACCATCCAGTCGCTGCCATCCTGCCCGGACACAGCCAGCTCTACAAGCTGCGTACCAACTACCGGCTGGGTAAACATGCAACCCTCTCCGGCTTCATCAACGACAAGTATTCGCGCAACAGCTTCTACTCCGCGGACTTCGCCCTCGCACAGATCAACACCAACCCCGTGCTGACCGGTACGCCGACCTATGTAGCCGATCCGCTTACGCCGGTCCGTCATCAGGGACACAACCTCAACTACGGCTTCAGCGCTGCGCTCCATCCAACCGAAAAAATTACGCTGGACTTCGGCTGGACCTACCAGAACCTGTACTCGACGGGAGGCGTCTGCATTCCCATGACGCTGGCCGTGGTGCCGCAGGGAGGCCAGATCGCGCGCTGCCCGGCAGCGGCCGCCTCGGGAACGCTCTATGACAGCGAGGGCGACCCCTACTCCAGTTACAACGGCGTGCCGGCGGTTCTGCACTACCAGCAGAACACCAACACCGGTTACGTCAACCTGATCATGCAGCCGGTCAAGCGCGTCTCCGTGCTCCTGGGATACGACCTCACCAGCACCAGCGGTGAAAACACCTGGCTGCGGGCTGACACGCTGGCTCCGTTCATGGTTCCGGTTGATGCCGCAGGCAACGTCATCTACGCCGGAAACACACTCTCCGGTCCGCTGGCTGGCTACGCCCCCGGCCCCAACCCCGATGTGGGGTTAGGTCCTCTTGGCATGAATTGGCACCTTCCGACCGTAGGCGTCGAGCTTGCCCTGTGTAAGAACGTCTCCTTCAAGGGTGCGTGGCGCTACTACGATTATCACGAGAAGTCGAATCCCGGCACGTACATCGCCGGGCGCGACTTCCAGGCCAACACGGGCACGCTTGCGCTCCGCTTCTCGTTCTAGTCCGCGAGACGGCAGCTCAGGCAGTCCGCCATAGAGAGCGGGAGGAACTTTCCTCCCGCTTTTTTTGTCTCTGGCGGCCAACCCAGCTCTGGAACTTGCTTGCAATCCAGCCCGTGCGGACCGATGATGCAGGCAAATCACGGGGATCGTCCGGCGAATTCCCTTCCTGGTAATAGATTTTTGGGGAATCAAGAGTATGTTTCTGCAGCGCTCCCGGGGGAGGCCGCAAGCCCGGCCACCCCCCTGATTCTGGCCTGTAAAGCCCCATCCGTCACCGCGGCGATGGTGAGATAGCAGACGAGCGTGTGACGTAAGTCACAGAAACTCGTGCGATTACTCACTGCCTCAAGTGCGCTGTGAATGCGAAAACCAAAGAGTCCTGTAAAAGCGGAAGAAGTGTGTCTGAACCAGCGCCGCTTTCAGGAAATGCAAAACAGTACAGGAGAATCGATGAAGAGATTCTTTGCAGTTGCAATTGTTGCCGCCATGGCAATGCCGCTATTTGCCGCCGACGGCGCTGCCACGTTCAAGGCCAAGTGCGCCGGTTGCCACGGAGCCGATGGTTCAAAGGCCATTCCCGCGATGGGCGTGAAGCCGCTGAATACCGCCGAAGTCAAGGGCAAGACCGAAGCTCAACTCGCTGACATCGTCACCAAGGGTCAAGGAAAGATGAAGCCCGTCGCCGTCAGCCCGGAAGATGCAAAGGCTGTTGCTGGATTTGTGAAATCTCTGAAGTAAGAACCCACTTGCAAACTGTTGGATTGGGCCGCCCGGGCCGCCGTGCCCGGGCAGCTACTCTGGTGCTCATGCCGAACTTGAAGGTGAAGGGCTTGTGAAGAACTTAAAACATATCTGGATGTTGTGCCTGGTGCTTGCCTGCGCCGGGTTTGCACACGCAGGAACGAAGGCCGCGGCCCCGCCCAAGCCATCCAACGACGATTGTCTCGCCTGTCACAGCGACGCGTCGATGGTCAATGGCAAGGACGTGCACGGAGATGCTTTCAAGGCTTCGATCCACGGTTCCATGTTCACCTGCGTGGATTGTCACACTGACGTCAAGTCCCTACCGCACGAAGCCGGGCTTGCCAAACCGACCTGCGTCACCTGCCATGCTGACGAGAAGGCGAAGTACGACACTGGCGTGCACGGAAAGGCACTGGCTGCCGGCAACGCAAAGGCTGCAAATTGCGAAAATTGCCACGGCAATATTCATGAGATCTTACCTGCCAGCGATCCCAAGTCCCGTTCCGCCAAGGTCAATATTCCCAAAATGTGCGGTGAGTGCCACAGCCAGGCGATGCCCGGCATCGGCTCCAAACCCGCTCTCGCCTATCAGGAATCGGTCCACGGCAAACTGGTGGCTTCCGGAAACGACAAAGCCGCCGTCTGCTCGGACTGCCATGAGTCGCATGACATCCGCCCGGCTGGTGACTTTACCTCCACCATCTATCGCGCCAACGTTCCCAAGACCTGTTCAAAGTGCCACACCGGCGAGGAAGCCCAGTTCTCCAAGAGCATTCACGGAAAGCTGCTGGCCGCCGGCAATACGCATGTTCCGGTCTGCACCGATTGCCACGGCGTCCACACCATCAAGGCAACGAAGGACAAGTTGTCCTCCGTCTCCGGCAAGAACCAGGGCGACATTGCCTGTGCCCAGTGCCACAACAACGTCAGGATGACCCAGGAGTTTGGCGTCCCCGGCGGCCGTACCGACAGCTACAACGCCAGCTATCACGGCATGGCGAACTCAGTCGGCTCTACGAAGACTGCAAGCTGTTCCTCGTGCCACGGTACGCACAACATCCTGCCCAAGTCTGATCCAGCGTCCACGGTCAACCCGGCGAACCTCGTCAAAACCTGCGGACAGTGCCATCCCGGCGCCAACGCCAACTTCGCCAAGGGCCAGATCCACCTCGATCCCGAAGCTGTTGCCAAGGCTGATTTCGGCGCTAAGGTCAACATCTACGTTCGCGGTGTTTACATCATGCTGATTGTCGGAACGATCGGATTCATGTTCCTGCACAATCTCATGATCTTTGTGCGCAAGCTGATCGACCGCAAGAAAAATGGCGGCCATCATGCCAGCGGCCCCCGCGTAGTTGTACGCATGACCAGGAGCCAGCGCATTCAGCACTTCCTCTTGCTGGTCTCGTTCTTCACCCTCGTCGTCACCGGATTTGCCTTGAAGTATCCGGATGCCGCGACCCGTTTCATCTTCGTCAACGAACTCGGACGCAGCTATCTTCACCGCTTCGCCGGGGCTTTGATGATCCTGGTCAGCCTCTACCATGTCTGCTACCTCGCGTTTACCGGCGAGGGACGCCGCATGTTGCTGGATATGCTGCCGGAACTGAAAGACGCCACCGACATTGTGGATGTCTTCGCCTACTACCTCGGATTCTCCAGCAAGAAGCCGCAGTTCAAGCGCTTCAACTATGCTGAGAAGATGGAATACTGGGCGCTGGTCTGGGGCACGTTTGTCATGGCTCTCACCGGCCTGATCATCTGGTTCAAGGTGATCTCCGCCAGTGCGGTTCCGCGCTGGTGGGTCGATGTGGCTACCACGGTCCACTTCTATGAGGCGATTCTGGCCACTTTGGCTATCATCGTCTGGCACCTCTACCAGGTCATTGCCGATCCAGACACCTACCCGCTGAACTTCGCGTTCATCGATGGCAAGATGTCGGTCGAGCATTACCAGGATGAGCATGGACTCGACTCCGCGACGCTGTCACAGTACGCCGGCGCCACGGGAGACGCAGTCAAAACCCATCACGCACCCAATAAGTAGTTTGGCATTGAGCGGCAGCGGTCCGGTCCAACGGTCTGCTGCCGCTCTCCACTCGCCGATTCTCCAGAGATAGGACAGCGATTGCCGAACTACCGTTGCAGGAGACTCGAATGACCGATTCCGGGCCCAACGCGCCCAACTCCCCGCACATCGAGGGGTTCTCTTACAGGTCCTTACTGCGGAACTACATCAGTCTGTCCGGACTTGCTTTGGCGGCCATCGCTCTGGCCAACATCATCATCCTGTTCATCATTGATGTCACCTCGGCGCAGCCCAGCCCCTATACCGGCATCCTTGCCTATATGGTGCTTCCCGGCTTCCTCGTGGCGGGCCTTGCCATCACCGGCTTCGGAGTTTTCCGCGAGCGGCATCGCCGCCTTCAGGCTGTTCCGGGCTCGCCTCTGCTGCCCAGGATCGACCTCAACCAGCCGGGGCAACGCAACCGCCTGATTTTCTTCCTGAGCTTTGTCTTCGTGTTCATCCTGCTCAGCGCCGTCGGCAGCTATCGCGCCTATGAGTTCACTGACTCCACCACCTTCTGCGGCGAACTCTGCCACACCGTCATGCATCCCGAGCACGTCGCGCACGATCACTCGGCGCACGCCCGCGTCAGTTGCGTGGAGTGCCACGTCGGTTCCGGCGCAAGCTGGTATGTAAAGTCCAAGATGTCCGGTGCGCGCCAGGTTGTGAAGACTGTCCTCGGCACCTATCCGCGTCCCATCGAGTCTCCGGTGCAGAACCTGCGCCCGGCCTCGCAGACCTGCGAGCAGTGCCATTGGCCGCGCCAGTTCTGGGGAGCGCAGCTCAAGGTCTTCAACCACTTCGCCTCCGATGAAACCAACACGCCGCGCCAGATCCGCCTCCTCATCAAGACCGGCGGCGGCGACCCGAACTCCGGCCAGACCGCCGGCATTCACTGGCACATGAACATCGCCAACAAGATCGAGTACAAGAGCGATCCCAAGCGCCAGAACATCGCCTGGGTCCGCATGACCGATCGCAGCGGCAACGTCACCGAGTACAACGCTGCCGGAGCCGACCAGGCCGCCGTCGGCAAAATGGAACAGCGCCGCATGGACTGCATCGACTGCCACAACCGTCCGACGCACGTCTACACGCCGCCGGACCGCGCCGTTGACCAGGCCATGGCCGCCAGCCGCATCAGCAGTTCGCTGCCCTTTGCCAAGCAGCAGAGCGTGGCCATCCTCACCGCCGAGTACAAGACCAGCGAACAGGCGCAGTCTGCCATCGCGCAGGCCATCCCGGCCTTCTACAAGGAGAAGTATCCCCAGTTGGCCAGCAGCCGCTCCGGCGACGTCCAGAACATGGTGATGGAGCTGCAGCGCATCTTCCGCGAAAACATCTTCCCGGAGATGAAGGTCGATTGGCGTACGCATCCTGACAACGTCGGCCACTACTACTTCAACGGATGCTTCCGCTGCCATGACGGCAACCACACCAGCAAGGATGGCAAGGTCATCACCAAGGAGTGCAACTCCTGCCACACCGTGCTGGGCCAGGAAGAGGGCGTCTTGCCCGCTGCCGTGGTCAACACTGCCATGTCCTTCAAGCACCCCATCGAACTCGGCGACCTGACGGCCGTCAACTGCTCCGACTGCCATAACGGAGGCGTCGGACCGTAGCGCCCGCGAGGCGGACAAACTCGGCCCCGGTGACCATTCGCCGGGGCCGTTTTCATGCGTGCGGCAAGCGAAGGTGGGTTCCATGAAAGCCGCGCGAAGCGCGTTCCAGGTTCCAATCCGCCCACAATCTCCAATAGAGCGAGGCACCGCGCGTCCATCGTTACGTATTTCTGGTTGTGGGTGAGATAGCGGTTAGGCAACAGGTATCGCTCTCACAGCACGCCTGAGATGCGCCGTATCTGGACGACGTGTCCATTTCTTAGAGGGTCATCCTGAGGCGTAGCCGAAGGACCCCAGCCCAGCTCACATCTACACCTGCCGCCCCAAACTTTTCGGCCACCAGGCTAGTCTGCGACTCTGCGAATCTTAATCACACTCCCAGTCAGTGCTCGAAGCCGGACAAGCATCCACCTATTTCGCGCGCGCAGCAACGACCCGCATGGGATGAATCTCAAACCGGTTCAGGCCAGCGCGCACCGAGGGATCATCTTCGCCGAAGCGTCGCGCTTCGGCCTCATCCGCCACTTCAAGCACTCCCAGGCCGAATGCTCCCTTCATCGCCATCACCGGACCGTAAAGCAGCACTCTGCCCAGCTCAAACTGCTGCCGGAAATACTCGCCGTGCTCTTCCATCACGGTGCGTTCTTGACTTGTCATGTCCTGCGGAAAGGTCGGACGCGGTGGAATTAACTTGAAGTAGTAATGTAGCTTCTCCATGGTCGAAGCATGATACTTCAAACTAAACCCCTCAACAAATCTGCGAAAAAGTGCGCGCTCCGCATTCGCCTTCCTTCGGGTAATGTCCGGTAGTTGAGGCTTCCACGATCCCGGAACGGGATGGTGAGCCGGAAGGCGATTCGCAGCAACCGTCGCTCTCACAACGCGCCCAGGTTGCGCCGTTTCCGAACAATATGTCCATTTCGAAGAGGGTCAGCTTCTTAAGTCAAGAAGTTAAGAGTGTCATCTTCTTAAGTTAAGATGGTCGGCTTCTTAAGAGGGTCATCCTGAGGCGTAGCCGAAGGACCCCAGCCCAGCTCACATCTACCCATGCCGCCCCAAGCTTTTCGGCCACCAAGATAGTGAGCTACTTGGCGATTTTTGGCCAACAACCGTTGCCCGGGTCTCTCAACCTTTGCTGATTTGCAGCAGAGGTAATGCGACCGTTGCGATTAGTACCGCGAATATCGTTCCATTCAGTGTAGCCATCCATAACGTCATCGGTGGGAAAAGGCAGAAAGCAATGGAGAACAGAGTCTCTCCGGGTACAGTAGGAGCGTGGTGTGTGAATAGCGACGGAGCCAACGTCGCGGCTGGGCCAAGAATATAAATCCCCGCCAGCATCCAGCCCCATTGCGGCTTCCGACGTTGAATCCAACTCCCTAGCCCTACGATGCTGACCGCAATCAGTGGTGCGACATTTAGCAGTAACCATGTCGCTTTGTCGCCGAGCAAAACGCCCACTGCAACGACTGGAAGCCAGAACGCTAGGCCGCCAATTGCTAGCCATTTCAATCGTTGCTTCATCGCCGCTCCCTAGCAGAGGTCTACTTTCACCAGCACTCTACGCCGATTCTTAACAGAGTTCCACGATTGTTGAATACTACAGGCGTTTTCACTCACTATCCCCAGTCGGTGGCAATTCCTCTCCGAACCCTGTCAACCCTCTTTTCTTTCCTATCTCCCGCAACCCATTCATTCCAAGCCATATCGACTTTCCCTTCCACTGAGGGGATCACCCCTCCGCTCTGCTATCCTGAACATAGAGCAAAGAAATACACGCGCAACCCTTCTGTTTTCAAATTTTTGGCGGGAAATATAGGGGGGGGAGGGGGGCAGGCGGAAACCTCGCCCCAATCGAGTCGAAGTGACGAAGATCACAACAGTCCTGTGATAAGAGTCATGGCTCCGCGGTTATCCCGCGCCGTATCTTTAGCTTGCGGCCATAGTTTCGGCCCTCCTTCAGGAGTTCTCATGAGTGCAAGTCCTCGTTCCGGCGCCGGCCAGCATCTGCCGCGCCTCGTTTTTTGGGAAGTCACCAAGGGTTGTAATCTCCGTTGCGTGCATTGTCGTGCCACCGCGACCGAGCTTGCCTCTCCCTCCGACCTGCCCACCGCGCAAGCGCTGAACATCATCGATCAGATCGCCGCGTTCGCCAATCCCATCCTCGTGCTCTCCGGCGGCGAGCCGCTCTATCGTCCTGACATCTTCCAACTGGCGAAGTACGCCACCGACAAGGGCCTGCGCGTGGCGCTCGCCACCAACGGTACGCTGGTCACCAAGGAAGTCGCGCAGAAGATCGTGGACTCGGGCGTCAAGCGCGTCTCCATCTCGCTCGACGGCTCCAATGCCGAGACCCATGACACCTTCCGCGGCATCCCCGGAGCCTTCGACGCGGCCATCTACGGCTTCAGAAACCTCAAAGAGCTTGGCATGCCGGTGCAGATCAACATGACCATCGCCAAGCACAACGCCGTCGAACTCCCCGCCGTGTTGAACATGGTGCGCGGCCTCGGCGCCGACGCCCTGCACACTTTCCTGCTCGTTCCAGTCGGCTGCGGCGTGGACATCGCCGAATCCCAGATGGTTGCGCCGGAAGAGTACGAGCGCATCCTCAACTGGTTCTACGATCAGGCCGCTACCGGCGACATCGAACTCAAGGCCACCTGCGCCCCGCACTACTTCCGCGTCGTGCGTCAGCGCCGCGCGGAAGAGAAGAAGGCCGAACGCCTCGGCGCCGCTCCGGTTCAGCATGAGCAGCCCGCCATCGGCGCCACCGAGATGACGATGCCCGGCTCTACGGGACTCGCCTTCAAGACCGACTTCGAGAAGTTCGGCAAGAGCGGAATCCGCCATGACGGAATGCCGCACCCGCACGGACATCCCGGCGGCGATCCCAACGCCATGAACGCCATGACCAAGGGCTGCCTCGCCGGAACCGGCGTCTGCTTCGTCTCCTTCGATGGGGAGGTCTTCCCCTGCGGATACCTGCCCGCCATCGCCGGCGACCTTAAGAAGCAGCCATTCGCCGAGATCTGGAACGACTCGCGGGTCTTCGCCGACCTGCGTGACACGGACAAGCTGGAAGGCAAATGCGGCTGCTGCGAGTTCCGCAACGTCTGCATGGGCTGCCGCGCCCGCGCCTACGCCGTGGACGGCAACTACATGGCCTCGGAACCCTTCTGCGTCTATCAGCCCAAGGCGATGGTCACCAAGGAATAGCCCCCTCCCGAATGCAGCAAACGGCGCGGAATTCCTCCGCGCCGTTTGCTGAATCTCATTATGTATGAAAAAAGGCGCGCCCTCGGCGAGGACGCGCCCGCATTGCTGTCTGCGCCGCTTACGGCTGAGGCTTCTCGAAGAGCTGCGGCTCCACGGCGGCGTTCACCTCCATGGCGTTCAGGGTCATGCTGCCCGCTGGCTCTTCGCCGCTGAGCATCTCGTACTTCGTCGGATACTTCAGCCCGTCGTAGCTCTTCCACTCGGAGTACTTCATCATCATGGTCTCAGGGCCGGAGCGGCTCACTTCGCCGAACTGCTCCTGCAACAGCAGCCCATCCGGTGCGAGCCACCAGCGGGTCGTTGCGCCGTCGGCATTCACCTCCACCACCGTCGCCTCCACGTCGCCAACCTTCTCCTTGCCCGTGGCATGGAAGGTGAACCTGGCATCGCCCGCATGTTGCAGCACGTTCAGGAAGTCGCGCTTCAACCCCAGCAGTTCGGAAGAGTGCATGGCCGGGGGAAGATCGCGCACCTGGCCGCCCATCAACATGAAGGCGCTCGCGGGCGTTACCACCTGGAGGATCTCTCCCTGCGGCAGCTTGATCCTCTGAGCCTGCTTGTCCGGATAGACAACGCTCTGCTCGATGGCCATCTCCGCGCCCTGCTGTTCCATGGTGAAGCTCTGGTGCAGGGTCTTCACCGCGTTGACCCTGGCTGCCCCGCCGATTGCATCCAACAGCTTCTCCGCCGCTGCCTTGCCCTCGGCATTGCTGCCCGTAGGCTTGTTGGCATCGGCTTTCGCCTGCGGCGAAGGAATCGTGATGTCGATGGAGGTCACCGGACCAAGCGCCGCGAGTTGCTTTTCGAATTCGCTGGCGTTGCCCACCACCAGCACTTTCAAGTCTTCCTTGTGTACATATTTATTTGCTACGCGCAGAACGTCGGCGGAGGTCACCTTCTCCACACCATCGCGATACCGTTCCAGGAAGTCCCTGGGATATCCGTAGAATTCGTAGGTCTCCTGCTCGCGCAGAACCTTGCCCGGGGTGTCAAAGTTGAAGATGAAGGAATTGAGGATGGCATCCTTCGCGAGTTTCATTTCCAACTCGGTTGGCGCATCCTTTTTCAGCAAGTCCACTTGCTCCCACAGGCCCTTGATAGCGTCGACCGTGGTTTCCGTCTTGGTTCCGATCTGCATTACAGTCAACCCGGCATGGTCCCAGTTGCTTCCTACCGCTCCGCTTACCGAGTATGCCAGTCCAGCCTTGGTGCGGAGATTGCTGAACAGCCTCGACGAAAAACCACCGCCGAAGATTTCATTCATCACCTGCAAAGCAAAGTAGTCGGGATTGCGGCGCTCGATTCCCAGCTCGATCATGCGGATCTCGCTCTGGTTTACGTCGCTCTTGTCCACAAGATAGATGCCAGGTTTTTCCGGAGCAATAGACAGACTCGGCTCGGCAACGCTCTTGCCCTTAGGCCACTCGCCGAATGCTTTGCGAAGCTCCGCTTCCATTTCCTTTGAGTCAAAGTCGCCGACGACGCCGAGGATAATATTGTTGGGAGCGGTGTGCTGCTTGTGCCACTGCAACAGATCCTCGCGGGTTACAGCGGCCACCGTCGCATACTCAGGAACACGCGCGTAGGCGCTGCTTTTGCCGTAGCCGAGAATTTCCTGCTGCATGGCAGCGATGTCTTCGGTTTCGTCATTGCGGCGCGAGATGCTGCTATTCATTTGTTTCTTTGCGAGCGCCAGCTTCTCTTCGCGGAAAGCGGGATGACGCAGCAGGTCCACAAAAATCCCCAGCACGTCGCGGAAGTCGCCCTTGAGGCAGTTGAAGCTGACGGTAGTGTCGGCGTCGCCCGCGCCGGTTTCCACCTTGGCGGCGCGCGCCTCCAGGTAGTCATCCAACTGGTCGCCTGTAAGTTTCTCGGTGCCGCCGGTGCGCCAGCTTTCGCCGTATAGCTCCACCAGTCCGGTCTTGTCCGCGGGCTCGGAGTCGGCGCCGCCGCGAATCATCGCCGAGCCGGAGATGAGCGGCAGTTCGTGATTCTCCGCCAGATAGACGATCATCCCGTTGGCAAGCACAATGCGCTTGGGCTGCTGCGGCTTGAAGGGCGGCAATTCTGGAATCGCGATCTGCTTCCAGTTCGTGGCAATGCCGGATGCGTTGTCGTCCTTAGTTTTCTGAGCCTGCATGGAAGCCAGCAACAGTGCGGCGGTCATCGCCGCGAGCAGGAATGTCCTCTTCATCGCCGTGCCCCCTTCGCCGCGCCTTGGGTTTCCATGATTCCAACCGTGCGGTTGGTTTCCACGAAAACCTCGTTGGCCACGCGCTTCACGTCCTCGTTGGTCACTGCGTCAATCTTGTCGATGCGGCGGAACAACTCGCGCCAGTCGCCGTATTTCATCTGATTCTCCGCCAGGTTGATGGCGAGTCCCTGGTTGTTGGCGAGGCTTCGCAGGAGGGCTGCCTTGGAGCGTGTCTTGACCATCTTCAATTCGTCAGCGTTCACACCGTCGATCTTCAGCTTGTCGATGGCCTCATGAATTGCTCCGGCCATTTCGGTTGCGTTGTGCCCCTGCGATGGAACGGCGTAGAAGGCGTACAGGTTGCGGTACTTGTCTCCAGGAAAGCCGCTGAACCCCGCTGCGGCCACGGCGACTTTCTTGTCCCGCACCAGCGAGCGGTAGAGCCGCGAGGTGCGCCCTTCGCTCATTACGCTGCTGATCACCGAATAGACTTCGTCGTCCTTGTCGCGATAATTGGGCTTCTGGTAGCCCTCAATGTAGAAGGGTTGCGAAGGATCATGAAGTACCACCGTGCGCTCGGAGGTCTGCCGGGTCTGCGCAGTGATGTACTCCTCGGGCTTGGGTCCGGAGGGAATGCGGCCAAAGTATTTTTCAACCAACGCAAAGGTTGGGGCCACATCGAAATCGCCGACCAGCGCCACAACCATGTTGCTCGGCACATAGTAGGTCTTGAAGAAACCCGCGGCGTCGGTGGCGGAGAAGTGGCGCAGGTCGCTTTCATACCCAATGCCTGGGCGGTGATAAGGGCTGCCGTCGTAAGCCACGGCGAGGAACTGCTCCACCAGTCTTCCAGTGGGCGACGAGTCGGTGCGCATGCGGCGCTCTTCCATGACTACGTCGCGTTCCTTGTAGAACTCGCGCATTACGGGATGCAGGAAGCGTTCAGACTCAAGGTAGGCCCAGAGTTCAAGGCGGTTGGCTGGCAGCGAGTAGAAGTACTGCGTGCTGTCTTCACTGGTGGAAGCGTTCAGTCCTACGCCGCCGTTGCGCTCGATGATCTCGCCGAACTCATTCTTGACCACATATTGGTCGGCCGACTCGCGAGCCTTTTCCCATGTTGCCTTCAAGTCCGCGATCTTTTTCTCGTCGCGGTTGACGGTGCGGTTGTTCTCGCGGTCGTAGTCGGCATAGGCGGCCTCGACCTTCGCCAGAGCCTCTGTTTCCGCGGCGATATCGGTGGTGCCGATGTTGTTGGTGCCTTTGAAGGCCATGTGCTCCATCATGTGCGCCAACCCGGTTTTGCCTGCGGGATCCTGGGCATCTCCCGCATCGACAACGGTGAAGAAGGAGAATACGGGCGCTTGCGGGCGCTGCAGAAGCAGAACGGTGAGTCCATTGGGAAGAGTCTTGATCTGGACCCGCTTTTCGAACGAAGCTAAGTCCTGCGCGAGTGCCGTCTGCAAGGCGCAGAACAGCACAAGCAGAGGAAGGTAGGCTTTCAGCCGTGTCATCGTGCCTCCGCGGAAGCCGTGGCGGCCTCCGAACTCCCGAGTTTACAGCCCGATTGCAGGCGCTGTCGAACCCGGGAGGCAGAGATCGCCATGCGCGATACGCGGCGAAAAGCGGGACAACGATTGGCGAGATGGATAATCGATGGAAGGCACCAGGTTACTTGTTGGGCAATGGTTGGGGGAAGTCCGGAAGGATGTACTCAGGAATCATGGGTTTTGCGGGCGGATGATGCCGTGGGAGGCACTGGTTGGAGGTAATCGGCGACCAGGTTTAGTAGAGGCTGGGTTCACCGGCGGGACGGGTCTTCCAGCGGCGGTGTACCCAAAGCCACTGATCGGGATGCGCGCGAACCGCCTGCTCGATGGCAGCGGTGTAGTTCTGGGTATTGGTGAGGGCGTCGGCGTCATCGTCTCCGGTGCAGACGGTTGGGATCGCCGGTTCGAAGCGGATGCGGTACTTTCCGAGCGCTTCATCCCAGATGGTGAAGGCTGGGAGCACGGCGGCGCCGGTCCGCATGGCGACCCTGGCGATGCCTACGGCGGTGCAGGCGGGCACGCCGAAGAAGTTGACGAAGACCCCCTGGGGCGGAGTCATGTTGGTATCCATGAGCGCGCCGACGGTTTCGCCGCGCTTCATGGCCACGATCAATCCGCGGGCATACTCGTCCTTGTTGTGGGTTTTGTTGCCATGCAGTTCGCGCAAGCGGCGGACCCAGCGGTCGAGCAGAGGATTGTCGAGATTGCGCACCACGATGTTGAGCCAGTGGCCGTGCATGGAGTGGATGAAGGAACCGATCTCCCAGCCGCCGAGGTGTGCGGTCATAAAGAGCACGCCCTTGCCGCGGTCGCGCGCGGCGAGGTAATTCTCGAGCCCGTCATAAACAGCGATGCTGTCCACGGTCTCCAGCGTGTAGTCGGGGAACTTCGGAACCTCTGCGAGCAGGCGACCCAGGGAGAGGTAAACGCCCTTCAGGATGCGCTCGCGCTCGGCGGGCGATTTTTCAGGAAAGGCCATCTCAAGATTGCGGATGCCGACGCGGCGGAGGCGGGGGTGCAGCCAGTAGAAGAGGATTCCGATTGCGCGCCCAATGGCGCGCGCCACCGGACGCGGCATCCATCGCAGCGTCTGTGCGATGAGCCAGACCGGAAGGTACTCCAACCAAGAACGCATGAGCAGAAGTTGACCGTATCAAATCGCGAGTTGCAAGGTCAAACGATTGGACGCGAGTTGCGGGAAAGGGATTACCGAAGCGATGGCCAAAGAAGTTCCAGACAAACGAAAAGGCCCGCCCCGGGTTAATAGGGCGGGCCGATGAAGTTTACGGGGACTATCTGCCGGCGTATTTGGTCAGGGTATCGTGCCAGATCTCGGCTTCCTTGGGGGATGCGATATTGCCGCGCAGAATTGTGCGGAAGGGAACCATGCGTCCGTAGAAGTCGCGGGTGTCATCCTTGTGTTCGGTGAGGACGGCTCCGTTGAGGGAGATTCCGGCGAAGACGCCGCGGGCGCGGGAGTAGGTGAGCACCTGGGCACGCATCTTCCAGTCGGTGGAGGCGTCGGCGTGGCGGCCTACGGGACCGGCGGCTACGCTGGCGTCAGCGCCGAGTTTGAATTTGCTCTGGAGCAGGTTGTTCATACCTTCTTCATTCATGATGAGCATGACGATATCGGCAGCCTCGCCGCCGATCTGGAAGCCGAAGCTGCCACCGCGAAGCGAGAAGAATGCCGGAGCGCTCCATCCCTTATCGGTGCGGCAACTGGCGACGCCCTTGCCGTAGGCTCCGCCGACGCCGAAGGCCGCTTTCAACATGCTGGGGATGACGGCGATGCACTTGGCGCTGTTGATGACTTCGTCGGGCACCGCGTTGTCGGGGGCAGACATGATCTCTTTGATCACCGTGGCTCCGCTCTGGAGACGGTCAACGTCATCGGCGCGGTCGCCGGCGAGGGCGGCGGTGGTTGAGAGAAGCACGACGAGGGCAATCAGAATCCTGTTCATGTGTTTTCCTTCCATCCGTATTTCTAACGGCATTGGTGAATCATAACGCTTCGTTACAGGGTATGGATTATCGCGGAGAGGGAATGGTTTCACGACGTACCTTAAGTGGAAATGGCCACCACGGGGGCGGCCATTCCAATTGAGGATTGCTTGAGAGTTTACCGATTTGCGACCAGAGAGTGTGTGATGGCGTGGACGGAGAGGGCGATTCGGTTCTGCACTCCGACCTTGCGCATGAGTTTTGCGACGTGCGCCTTGACGGTGCGCTCTTCGATACCGAGGGCTGCGCCGATCTCCTTGTTTGAACGTCCGGCGACGAGCAGTTCGAGAACTTCCTTTTCGCGGTCCGTGAAAGTGACGCGGCCGGCGGGAAAGATCCTTCCTGGCGAAGAGGTAACACGCTCGATGAAGGTAGAGAGGACGCGCCGTGGCGCCCAGACCGATCCCTGGTGGACGATGCGAATTGCCATGGCAAATTCATTGGGGCTGGCGGCTTCGTCGACGTATCCCTTGGCTCCGGCGGCGAGCGCCTTGAGGATCATTTCGTCGTCGGCGCCTGCGCCGGTGACGAGGATGCGGAGATCAGGACGCTGGGCCTTGAGTCCGGCCATCACGTCAAAGAGATTCTGGTTGCCGCGGCTGCCTAGAAGGATGAGATCGGCGTCGGCATTGCTGGCGATGTCACTGGCGGAAGCCGAGACCAGTTCCATGTCGGGCTCGGAGTCAAAGAGAGCGCGAAATCCTATAAAGCGAAGTGGATCGCTTTCGACGACGGCGATCTTCACCTTGCGCGATGGGGCGGGCTTATGAGGTTCAGACAATTCCGAGCCTTTCTTTTTGGCTGTAACGGAAGCCGGGGAGGGCGGTTTTGATCCTGAAACTTGCACCATTCCGTAAGCATACTCAGCTTTTGGTGAAAAATCATAGAAAAGTGATTTTGAGACAGTGTACGCAGGGACAGGTCCGTTCGGACACGGTCGTGAGTGTCTGAAGCCGCATCATCCGGCAAACAAGCGAAGAAGTGACGGGCGGCGGGATGCTCCTCTGCGTGAGGGGCGAGTGTACTAAGGAGAATCTTCCCCGATTCCTAGGGCCTCCTGTGCATACCACCTTGGCCCGGAGTAAGGCAGACTCAATGCATACCTGAACGACGGATTTTTGAACCAAAAGCCCTTGACTGGGCAGAATTCTCTGGGGGAATACGGCACAGGGGAGGGCTGAGGTTCAGGAACACGGGCCGCGACCTTGGACAAAACTGTCCGCCGCGGCCTGTTCTTTACAGAGCAGAGTTTGGGGATTCGCCGGTCCAGCAGGAGTCATGACGCGCCGCCACGTACTCGCCGGATTATTGCTACTCGCGCTACTACCGACGGCAGCCCTCGCCGCAGAGGCGCACGAACGCCCGCTAGAGAAGGATGCAGTCCGCTCGCAACAAATCCAAGACCTGACAACCCAATACCTGGCCGCCGCAAGTGCGGAAGAGCGCAAGCAGATTCTGTGCGAGTTGAAGTCGCTTGCGGCAAAGCAAGGAACTGCCGGTAACGACCTGCGAGACGGCCTGGACGCCGCAGCACTGAATTCGGCGGTTTCGGCGATGCTTCCAGAAGCGGGATCGGAAGAGGAAGCCGAAGCGCTGCTGGAGATTGCCGTGGCACATCCGGCAGGTCTGCTGGCCACGGGAGAGAGTCTTCCGGTGGATGCGGGCTTCCTGGTGAATGCGATGCACGAAGCGCGAGCCGCACGCCACGCCCAGGGAGACGTGGAGGTACTGGCCGACATACGCATCGACCATCTGCACAAGGACAGCCTGGGACGCGATGGTCTCAGCTCAGCACATGTGCAGCAGGTGTGGCGGATCAACAGCGCGCAGGGTGCGAGGAGCTTTTCGCCGCGATCGGTGATGTATGCGGCAATGAGCGAACGGCTCTGCGTGGTTCGGGCGCGGGTGCTGAGGCCGGATGGCAGCCAGATGCAGGCGACGGCTTCCGCCGATCAACCGGTGGAGGAGCGAGGCTCGTCGATGTACTTCGACTCGCACACACGCGACCTGCGCTTTGCACAACTGGAGCCGGGCGACGTGGTGGAGATCGAATACTACCTGCTGCCGGCCGCGGATGTGAATCCATGGGATGGGTACTATGCGCGGCTGGATCTGTTCCGCGACGGATTGCCTACGCGGCTGCGGCGAAGAGTGTTGATTGCGCCTGCCACGATGAAGCTGTATGCAGTGGAGCATGGGCTGCAACCGGCAGTGGTGCGCCAGGAAGGCGCAGCAACCACGCGCATCTGGGAGGTCCGCGACATTGCCGCGCAGCCGTTTGAAGCGCTTTCGCCGGGAGCAAGCGCAATCGGACCGTATCTGCATGTATCCACCATCGGCTCACTGGAGGAGTTTGGCCTCTGGTACAGCGCGCTGCTGGAGCCGGGGCTGAAACTGGACGATAACCTAAAGTCCGAGGCGAGGCAGATACTGGAGCGCGACCTGAGCACGCAGCAAAAGGTGCAGGCCGTTTATGAGAGCGTGCAGCGCAACGCGAAGTACATTGCTTTCGAGTTTGGAGTCCACAGCTACCAGCCTTATCCCCTGACGACAGTGGAGAAGCGCGGCTTTGGCGACTGCAAGGACAAGGCGGCGATGATCGTGGGGCTGCTGCGCGCGGTGGGCGTGCCGGCGGAGTTCGCGATGATGCGCACTCGCTCGGCGGGGAGCATGGACGCCAACGCTTACTCGGTTCAACTCTTCAACCACGCGGTGGCCTATGTTCCGGAACTGAATCTCTACCTTGACGGCACGGCGGAGTACGCGGCGCTGGGCGAACTGCCTCCGGATGACCAGGGCGCGCTGGCGATTACGGTGGATGCCGAAGGAAACGCGACACGGCGCATTGTGCCTTTCTCGCCTCCGGAAGGAAATCGCGTGACGCGCGAGGTACGGGCGCGGCTGACGGCCGCGGGACAGGTTGAGTTTGCTGCACAGACGAAATTCGCCGGATACTTTGCGGCGGAACAGCGAAGGAACTCCGAATCGACGGACCTGGCGGGCACCTACCGAGCCACGCTTTCACGCTTCTATCCGTCGGTGAAGATTGCGCACGCCGTGGCGGAAGGGACGGCACGCGCTTCGCGTGAAGTTGACCTGAAGATTGAAGGCTCGATGGACGCAGCGCGTGGCGGGCACGAGATAACGCTGCGAAGTTCGCTGAACAGCGCCGGCCTGACGATGAAATACGCGCCGGAGCGGCAGCGGCGAAACCCGCTGCTGGTGCCGGTAACTCCGGGCGAGCACGAGATCTTTGACTACGCATTGCCGGAGGGAGCGCAGGCCACGCTGCCAGCGGATACAAGGATTGCGACCGCATTCGGAAGCGTCGAGGTGAGCTACCGTCGCAACGGCAACGAACTGCATGTGGAAACGTACACAGAACTGCTCCCGCTGACGGTTCCGGCGGAGGAGTACGCAGCCTTCCGGGCATTCTGCCGCAGCGCCGACGAAGCCCTGCAACGCGAAGTAAGGATCGTGCTGCCATGAAGGGGAACATCTGGGGCGTGCTGACGGTGGTGCTGGCGGCGGGCGCGCTGGCGTTTGCGCAAACCGCGCTGGAGAGCGAGCGAACGCCGGGTCTCGGGCGCTCGCAGGACAAAGCGTTGCATACGATGATCGACGAGCAGGACTCGGGCGGGGTTGAGCGCTTCATCCGGGACGCGGAGCTGCTAGAGAAGTCGCGCGATGCGGGACTGCTGACGGACTGGCATCTGGATGGGCGGTTCGGCCATCGCGGAAACGAGTTCGCACGGGAGTACGCGCCGGAGAAGGAAGCGGCGAAGCAGGGCTCGCGGAAGGCAGACCGGATGCGCTTCGAGCTGATATATCCAGAGGGAATATTTACCCTGCCGAGAGAACTGGCAGAGATGAGCGGCGTGTTCTATGCCGTTTCCAGCACGTACCTCTCAAGTGGCGGGGATTGGAACGTGTACCTGGAGAGCGGAGCCGAGGCCGTTGTGTTTGTGGATGGACGGCGCGCGGTGACGCGCGGAGCCAAGGCGAGCGGCGTGCTGCGCGAGAAGGTTCACATCGAGAGCGGATACCATTCTGTGATGGTGAAATTTACGGCGCGGGCTGCGCCGTTCCGGGTGGCGATTCTGCCGCCGAACTCGGGCTCACGGCGGAAGAACAACACTCCGTACCTGCAGGCCTCCCCGGCCTCGGAGGATATGCTGGCGAAGGTGAGAGGCGCAGGCGCGGATGGCGAATAGCTGCCTTCGAAGACATTGTCAGCGAGGGAATCCTACTCGGCGTACTCGTGGTGGAACTGCTGGTAAGCAGCAACGGAGCGGCGTTCGGCGTCTTCGGCAAACTTCTCACTGAGGCGGCTGAGGGTTGCGAATATCTGGTTGGCACGGTTGACGTACTCGGGGGCGCTCTCCCAGATGGCTTCAAAGCGCTCGGGGTACTCGCTGGCGAGCAGGGCGAGTCCACCCGCAACCGATGCGATGCCAAGGTTGCGGCGACCGGATAGGGCGAGCACGGCTCCGGCTCCCACCGCGCTGCAAACCACCGCTTTTTTCCAGTTCTGCATGAATCTCCTCCGCCGGAACTCCGGCAATCCCATGAAGGGCATAGAACGCGAAACGAAAATGGCTGCGGCTGGGCGCAACGCTCTGCCGGACCCATCCCGCCGTATGGGCAACATTGTAACTCCCGGAAGTCAAATCGCACGACAGTGAGCGGCAAATGCGCCAGCGGAATGCCGACGAGCGGCAGGTGACAGCCTGGGGCGTGCTCCAAACGAAGCGCGCAGCCTTCGCAAGTGCGAGCAAAAGTGGTACAACGGACGCATGAGAACCATTGACCTGGCGGAACGGATTGGCGCCACCTGCGAGGGCGGCGACGTGGAAAGGAACTGGGCTGAGGTGTACGCCGTGAGCGGATTTGCTGCGGCCAACGCGCAGAGCGTTGTATTTGTGGAGCGGCCCCGTTTTCTGGAAGCAGCATTGGCGTGCGACGCGGGGGCGGTGATCGTTTCCGAGGCCGAGGAGGTTCCAGAGGCGCATGGCAAGGCGCTGCTGCGGACGCGGAATCCGCGGTTGGCCTTTGCGCTGGCCGCCGATGAACTGCGGCGCTGCGCGAGCTGCGAGGGCGGCGTGGACGCCTCGGCGGTGGTTGATCCCACGGCTGAGATCCACCCCACGGCATGCGTGGACGAACTCGCGGTGGTGGGAGCGGCAGCCAAGATTGGGCCCCGCAGCCACGTGGGGCCGGGATGCATGATCGGCCCCGGCGTCGTGCTGGGAGAGGATTGCCACTTGGTGGCGCGGGTGACGATTTATCCGGGGACGACCATGGGAGACCGCGTGATAGTGCAGGCGGGAGCGGTGCTGGGCAGTGACGGCTTCGGCTTTGTCCCGGACCCGGCGACGGGCCGCTACCACAAGTTTCCGCAGATTGGGCGGTTGGAGATTGGCAACGACGTGGAGATCGGCGCCAATACGACGATCGACAGGGGTGCGCTGGACGCAACGGTGATCAGCGACGGAGTAAAGCTCGACAACCTCATCCAGGTGGGCCACAACGTGTTCATCGGACGCAACGTGGTGATTGCCTCGCAGACCGGCATCAGCGGCAGCACGGTGCTGGAAGACGGCGTGATTGTCGGCGGACAGGTGGGCATTGGGGACCACGTGCGCATTGAGAGCGGCGTGATCCTCGGCGCGCAATGCGGAGTGCTCAGCAAGAAGGTGCTGCGAGGCAAGAACGTGCTTTTCTGGGGAACTCCGGCGCGCCCCATCGCAGAGTGCCTGAAGGAACTGGCGACGCTTGCAAGGCTGACAAAGAACAAGTAGGGCCAACCCGCGTCAAATCCCCGCCCGAGATATGTCGAAGCCGCGCCACGGTTATCCTGCGCCCGGAATGCGGTGGATGGCCTTGCGGCGGACAACTCAACTCCACACATCCTTACTCTGAGCCGGTAGGCATCGTTTTTGCCCCAGGGTATTTGCCATGCATCTATTGAACGGAAGACCAGCAAACGGAAGCCAGGGGAACGGAAGTCAGGGGAATAGAGTTCAATCGGATTCAAGCGCGGTTCCGCTGAACAACGCGGTGCTGTGCGTCGACTGCGAATGTGTCACGAGCGGTTTATCAGATGTGTGCCATGTGTGCGGGAGCCACTCGCTGCTGGGGCTGGCGAGAATGCTGGGAGGAGCCCAACTATCTTCTGCCGCCAAAGGGGCACGGAGAGCGCCGCATTCCTCGCTGCTCAATGTGAAAATCGAGGTTAGCCTCAATCGGATTGAACCCCGGTATCTGAACGACGCGGTGGAGGGCATCTCGAATCTGATTTTGGCTTCACAAAGCCAGGCGCGCTTCCATATCAACGTGGAACCCGTCGGCAGCCAGTCCTCGCAAGGGAGCAGCGTGCGGGCGGCGTAAGGGCGGGTGGGGCAGGTTGCGCAGGTTAAAAGCAAAGGCAAGACGAGAGGCAAAGGCCCCATATCTGCTAAATACGGCAGATATGGGGCCTTTGCTCTTTCATGATTCGGTTTATGCAACCAGTTCTAGGGCAAAGGAACTTCGGCCTTGGTTTGAGGAGCGGCCTTGCAGAGGCTTCCGCCTTCCATGGCGATGCGGGCGACTCCGACATTCAGCAGGGCGGCCGCAAGGCTATGGACGAACATGTCGGTAATGCCGACCAGTCCAAAGGACTCGGTCTCGTTCATTCCAAGTGAGGCCAAATCGGCGGGGCTGAACTGGATGGGGCCGGGAAGCTCTGCGGTGATCTGGAGAGCCTCCTCATACATTGCGCTTTCGCTGTGGCGGAAGCGGTCCGAGACAACGATCGGCTTGGTTGCCGTCCAGTAGCTTTGCAGGAAGTCGGGCCATCGGCCAAACGCGCGGTAGACGGTGTGAACCACGTCGGCTCCGGTGGTTTGGCGGATGTCGGCGAAGATGGCCTTGACGGCCGGGCCGGTGCTGTCCTCCTCGACCATTACGATACGGCGGTGGGGCTTGGGCGCGGGCGCTGGATTGCGCGGGACGTCCGCGCTTCCGGCAGGGCCTTCAAAGGCCTTGGACAGGGTGGCTGACAAGAGCAGGCTCATGGGCACGGCGTGACAGAAGAAGTTGATACAGTCCTTCAGTTCGTCGCAGGCTCCGGGACTGAAGCGCTGCTTGGCGACTTCGGCCTTGAGGTCGGGGATCTCAAGCTCGTCATGAACGCGCGAATAGGCGTGGACGCGGAGGCGCTGCGCACAGGTGAAGAAGGCCTCGGTATTGGCAATGGGCCGAATCGCGCTCCAGTAGCGGTCCAGAAAGCGCGGCTGAGTTCCGAGGAACTGGAAAAAGCTACTGATGTGAGGCACGCCGAAGACCTGCTGCACATCGCGATAGACTTCCAGCACGCGGCCGGTCGCCTGGGAAAGTGGAAGTAGTTGAACTGCGTGACCCTTTTTCCAGCCCATAGATGACTAAGATGATAGTTCCATGGGGGAGAGATTCACAACTGCGGGCGGGAAGAAAGTCCGTTTGCCGGGCGAAGCGGAAAAATGGCGGGTTGGGCCGAGACGTGTCATGATTACCGGCTATGCACGACTTCCAGGTGTTGTTCGATCACGGTGAGCGCTCCGAGCTGCTGGACCCGGCGATGGCGCTGTATGGCAAGCTGGGCTTTCCGGCACAGGCCGCAGGCAGGTCGTGGGTGTATGCCAACTTTGTGCAGACGCTGGATGGAATTGTGTCGCTGGGCGGCGACGAGGCCGGGGGCGCGGATATTTCCGGAGTTGCGGAGGACCGCTGGCTGATGGATCTGCTGCGTGCCCACGCCGACGCGGTGATTCTGGGAATGGGGACGCTGCGCGAAGAGCAACGAATGGGACGTCCGCGAGCGCGAGGGCCGGTCTTCCGCATCATGGATCCGGGAATGCAAGGATTGCGGGCGAAGTTGCGTCCCAAGCGGGAGCGCAACGTGCTGGTATCGGCGAGTGCGGATTTCCAGATGAGCGACTATGCGGTTTTCGATGGCGAGTTTGTGGACGCCACGGTAGTCACCACGGTGGAGGGCGCGAAGCGGTTGGAGCCGCAGCGCGCACTGCGTCCGGCGGTGGATGTACTGGCTATCGAAGAAGAGCCAACGGGAAAAGGCGGGGTGGATATGAAGCAGGCAGTGGCCGCGCTGCACGCCCGGTATGGGATCAAGTTTCTGCTGTGCGAGGGCGGCCCGACGCTGTACTCGGCAATGCTTGCGGCGGGGGTGATTGATGAGAAGTTCGTTACAGTGGCACCGATCGAAGTGGGGCAGCAAGGCGCGCAGGGCCTGAGGCCGACGGTGCTTCCCAATGTTGGTTTCAGCAAGGAAGAAGCGGTGCACTGGAGCTGGTTGAGCTGCCGGAAGCTGGGCGATTACCAGTTTCACAGATTCCGGCGCAAGCGGAGCGGCGTTTGATAGACTCTGATTGTGAAAGGCATCCATAAGAGCGCCTGGCTGCTGGCGGTTATCTCCGGCCTGTTGCAGATTCTGATTTTTCCCCGACCCAATTTGTACTGGCTGTGCTGGATTGCGCTGGCGCCGCTGATGTATGCGTTGCTGCGGGCGCGCGAGGCGGATGCGACGGAGTTGCTGACGGACGAGACGTACTCGTTCCTGGTTCCGGCGCGAGCGTGGCAGGGCTTTCTGCTGGGCTGGGCTTCGGGGACGGTCTTTTACTTCGGGACGTGCTACTGGGTTTACAGCGTGATGCACTCCTACGGCGGATTGCCTCCGGTGGTTTCGTTCCTGCTGCTGATTCTCTTCTCGCTCTACATTGGGCTGCATCACGGGATCTTCGGGGCGCTGGTGGCGATGGCCGGGCGCTCGCGCGCGGGCTTCAGCCGGAAGGCGCTGGTGCTGGCGCCGTTCCTGTGGGTAGCGGTGGAGTTGCTGCGGGCCTACGTTGTGAGCTTTCCGTGGACGCTGCTGGGGACGGCGCAGGTTGATAATCTGCCGCTGGCGCGGCTGGCGAGCGTGACCGGAGTGTATGGGATCTCATTTGAGATTGCGCTGGTGAATACGGTGTTTGCGGCGGCGATGCTGGTACACAGGAAGCGCCGCTGGCCGCTACTGATTGCGGCGCTGACCGCGGCGATTGCACTGCAAGCGACGGTGCTGGTAAAGGTGGACGCAAGCGAGGTGGATGCGTATGCGACCCTGGTGCAGCAGAACGTCCCCATCGAACGGCAGTGGACGTATGCAAATTACAAGCGGCTGGTGGATGAACTGATGGCGATCAGCCACGCTCCGCAGGCGGCGAAGGATGCGAGCATTGCGCCGCTGATTGTGTGGCCGGAGTCTCCGGCGCCGTTTGAGACGGATGACCGGCTGTTTGTGGATTCGACGGCGGCACTGGCGCGGGGAGAGCGGTCGTGGCTGCTGGCGGGAGTGACGGCTGTACAGGCGCCAGGCAAGCGGGGCGAGGCGGAACAGGTGTTTAACTCGGCGCTGCTGCTGGCTCCAAGCGGAGCGGTGGCGCAGCGGTATGACAAGGTTCACCTGGTGCCGTGGGGCGAGTACGTGCCGTTTGCGTGGGCGTTCGGCTTTGCGAAGTCATTGACGCACGAGGTAGGAACATACACCTCGGGAGGAAGGGAACGCAGAGCGCTGGAGATCGGGCCGCACCGGTATGGGGTGTTTATCTGCTACGAATCAGTGTTTCCGCACGAGGTTCGGCAGTTTGCAGCACACGGAGCAGAGGTGTTTGTGAACATCTCGAACGACGGCTGGTTTGGCGACTCGGGGGCGCCGTGGCAGCACCTGAACATGGCGCGAATGCGGGCGGTGGAGAACCATCGCTGGGTTCTGCGGGGGACGAACACGGGAGTGACGGCATCCATTGATCCGCTGGGGCGGGTGGTGGCCGTGGCCGAGAGGAAGCAGAGGGTTGCGTTGAACGCGCCGTATGGACTGATGAGCGACACGACGTTGTACACGCGCTATGGGGACTGGTTTCCGATACTCTGTGCCATAATCTCAATCACGGGATTACTCTGGCGCGAGCACGATGAAGCGCATATGGCGCATCCGATTCCCGTATAGGAGCAGGACACAAGATGATTGATCAGCAGCTCGAACAGGCGTTTTCGGCTTTGCGCGGCAAAGTGCGCGAGCTACAGGAGTATCTTTGACTCGCCTAAGTTGAAGGTTGAGCTGGAAGAAGTTGAGAAGTTAGCCGCCGACCCGAATTTCTGGAACGACTCCGAAAACTCACAGAAGACGATGCGCGAGCGCAAGCGGCTGGAGGACGCATTGGCGACCGACAGCGAGTTGACGCGGCGGGTGGAGGATATCTCCGCCTACTTCGAGCTGGCGGGCGAAGGCGAGAAGGTGGATGAGGAAGTGACGCGCGAGATCGACGGCTTGCGCGAAGTGGTGGAGAGACTGGAGACAGAGACGCTGCTGAGCGGCGAACTGGACCGCAGCAACGCCATTGTGACGATTCATCCGGGGGCGGGCGGCACGGAGTCACAGGACTGGGCAGAGATGCTGCTGCGGATGTTCCTGCGATGGTGCGAGCGCAAAGGCTTCAGCACGGTTGTGAACGACCTGCAGCCGGGAGATGAAGCGGGGATCAAGTCCGTGACGTTCAGCGTTACGGGCGAGTTTGCGTACGGCATGTTGACGAGCGAGATCGGAGTACACAGGCTGGTGCGGATTTCGCCATTCGACCAGCAGGCGCGGCGGCACACATCGTTTGCCAGCGTGTACGTTTCGCCGGAGATCGACGACAGCATTGAAGTCATCATCAAGCCGGAAGACATACGCATCGACACCTACCGCTCGGGCGGCAAGGGCGGGCAGCACGTGAACACGACGGATTCGGCGGTGCGGATTACGCACTTCCCCACGGGGATCGTGGTGGCGTGCCAGAACGAACGCTCGCAGCACAGCAACCGGGAGCGCGGCTTCAAGATGCTGCGGTCGAGAATCTACGAATGGGAACTCGAGAAGAAGCGGGCGGCGAGCAAAAAGATCGAAGACTCAAAGCTGGACATTGATTTCGGCTCGCAGATTCGTTCCTACGTGTTGCAGCCCTACCGAATGGCGAAGGACCACCGCACGAAGATGGAAGTGGGCGATGTGGACCGCGTGCTGGATGGAGACATTGATCCGTTTATCCGCGCCTACCTGCTGATGCGGAGGGCGGAGCAGAGGTAAGAGGAGAGAACCATGGAAGAGCCGGGCAGTCCCATCGCGGAGCAGCGGCCTCAGCGGCTGCTTGGCGTGCGCTTTGATGAAGCGTTGATGCTGGCCTGCGCATTGCACGCAGATCAGGTTCGGAAGGCCAGCGGAGTTCCGTACGTTGCCCATCTGCTGGGCGTGACCTCGCTGGTGCTGGAAGAGGGCGGCACGGAAGACATGGCGATTGCAGCCCTGCTGCACGATGCGGCCGAAGACCAGGGCGGTGAGGCTACGCTGGCCGGGATCGAGAGGGCCTTCGGAGGCGACGTGGCACGCTGGGTGCGGCAGGCCAGCGACACTTTTGAGATGCCAAAGCCGGAGTGGGAGACGCGGAAGAGAGAGTACCTGGCGGCGATTCCGATGGCGGACTGGGAAGCGCGTCTGATCATGCTAGCGGACAAGGTACACAACGCGCGTTCCATCCTGGCGGACCATGAACGGGTCGGGCCTGCGGTGTGGGAGAAGTTCAGCGTTCCGCGCGCGCGCACCCTGTGGTACTACCAGACATTGCTGGAAGTCTTCGAGCGCGAGCTGTCGCCATTTCTTTACGACGAACTGGGCGAGTGCGTGAGCCGGATGGAGGGGCTGGACTGAATGGCGCGGATGGTCGACCTAATCCGTGATGGCAGCGCCCCGGCGTCGATCCTGCGGCGGGCGGCGCAGGGCGGACTCTCACTGCCGACGAGCGAAGCCATCGAAATACTGGTCATGCTGGCCGGGCAGCGCGAACTGGGAGCGGAGGCAGAGCAGACGCTGGCGGGGTGGGACGAAGCCGCGTTGATCGAGGTGGCGTCAGCTACGGCGACGCCAGTTGAAGTGCTGGTGTATCTGTTCCAGCACGGAGCCGGGCGGCCCGCGCTGCTGACGGCTTTGTGTGAGAATCCGGAGCTGCCGTTTGGGGAGATGGAAACGGCAGCGAGCCAAGCCGATGTGGAAGTGCTGAAGGCCCTGATGCGGAGCGAGCGCGTACGGAATTCGAGCCGGTTGCTGGATTTGATGGCGGCAAATTCCGCGGCTCACCCGGTGCGCCCGCTGCTGGCGCAGTGGTTGGCGATGGCACAGGGAAAAGAAGCAGAAGAGGTGGCGGCGCACTTCCTGGTGCGGCACGCCGCGGACATTGCGCGGGAGGAAGGGCAGGCGTTTGAACTGGTGGCTGGGCCGGAAGGAGAAGATGACCCGCTCGACAACCTGATGAAGCGCGTGAAGAAGGGCGAGACGACAGCGCCGCCGGAAGACCTGGCACAACTCTCACTCCTGCAGCGAATCGGCCGGATGCGCGTAGGAGAGCGCATCAAACTGGCGGTGCGTGGAAACCGGGAAGAACGGATGGTGCTGATCCGGGACCGCTCGAAGCTGGTTTCGCTGGCGGTGCTGGAATCGCCGAAGGTGAACGACAGTGAGATGGAGAGCTTTGCGGCGATGAAGAACATTCAGGAGGCAGTGCTGCGGGTGATCGCCACGAAGCGGAACTACATCAAGAACTATGGGGTGCTGCGGACGCTGGTGAATAATCCGAAGACGCCGCTGGATGTAGCTCTGCCGTTGCTTGCCCATTTGCTGTTGAAGGATCAGCGGGCGGTGGCGGTAAACAAGAATGTGAATGAGACCCTGCGGAAGATGGCTTTGAGGATGTGGCGAGTTAAGTCGGAACGGAAGAAAGACTGAATCCCAGCCGGGGGCGGCGAAGCGTGGAAGATCGCGTTCTGGAAGTACTCAAGAGGGCAAAGACGGTTGCGGTGGTTGGTCTGTCCGAGGATGTGAGCAGGCCGAGCTTCGAGGTTTCCAGCTACCTGCAAAACAGGGGCTACCGGGTTGTTCCGATCAATCCGTTGGCGGGCGAGATCCTGGGCGAAAAGAGCTACCCATCCCTGAGCGAAGCCGCGAAGATCGAGACCATCGACATTGTGGACGTCTTCCGGCGGGCGGAGGCCGTGCCAGCGATTGTGGACGAGGTGCTGGAACTTGGTCTCCCAGTTTTATGGTTGCAGGAGACGGTGGTGCATGAAGAGGCGGCCGAGAAGGCACGGCGGGGCGGAGTGATGGTTGTGATGGACAAGTGCATCCTGAAGGAGCACAGGCGGTATGGGCTGTGAGTGGCTCCCGCCGGAGAAATGAGATGTGATCTGCCCTGCCCGAGCGAAGCGGCGGGGCGTTCTGTTTCGGGGCTGGAAATGAAATTGCGCGATTGCTGAGGCGCGCTGAGTAACCATCGCGGCACGGGCCACATCGAAGCTAATTATGAACATGGGGGACGGGATGCGGAGAAGGCGGATTGAGCGGCCGGCTCGATGGGGAGATTTCTCAGCGCAGGCGGCGTAGGTCATCCGCTAGAGACGGGTGAGGTGCTACATGGATCGCATGACGATCTCCGGATGCAAGGCCGCGCCGAGGCGGGCGGGGTCAAGAACGGATGCTGGCAGCTTCCGCGGGATGCGGCCAGGGGCGCTGGCTGTACAACTCTTGCTACTTCTGATGATGGCCTGTCCGGCTGTGAAGCTGGCTGCACAGACCAACCTGCCCGCTGCCCAGCCCAGCGCTTCCTCACAAAATCCGGAACCGAAGAGCGGGGAAAGCGCGACGCATGGCGCGGCTCCGGTGACTTCGGCGGAAACCGCGGGCGCGGAGACGACTTCAACGGGGGCGGCGGCAACGACCGCGGCAGAGGCACAGGTCGCGGTTCCAACCGGCGCCAGAGTGATGCCTCCGGCGATGGCCACGAAGAGCAAGCTTCCGGCGGAAGCAAACTACGACGAAGTTCATGTGAAGCCGATTGTGAAGTCGGAGCAGGCGGCGAGGTTGAATCCTCTCTCGCCGGCGACGGCGGAAGCGGAGATGGACCCGAGCCTGAGAACGCACACAAAGCCGATTCGTGTGGACGTGGATCTGGTTCTGGTGCAGGTGACGATTACGGATCCGATGAACCGGCTGGTGACCGGCCTGGACAAGGAGAATTTCATTCTGCTGGACAATGGTGAGAAACAGGCGATCCAGCATTTCTCCAGCGAGGACGCGCCGATTTCGCTCGGAGTCATTTTTGATACGAGTGGCTCGATGGCCAACAAGATAGAGAAGTCGCGCGAGGCGGTGGTGCAGTTTTTCAAGACGGCAAATCCGGAAGATGAGTTCTTCCTGATTGCGTTCAACGACAAGCCGACGCTGATTGCCGATTTTACGAGCAGCGTGGAAGCCGTGCAGGGGCAACTGGTGTACACGGTTCCGAAGGGACGCACGGCGCTGCTGGATGCGATTTATCTTGGGATGGCGAAGATGCGGCAGGCGCGGCACCAGAGGAAAGCACTGTTGATCATCTCCGATGGCGGGGACAACCGCAGCCGCTATACGGAGAATGAAATCAAGTCCATGGTGAAAGAAGCCGATGTACAGATCTATGCGATCGGCATTTTCGACCAGTCTCCGCGGAGCGATGAAGAACGATACGGTCCGCAGTTGCTGGCAGAGGTGACGGACGTTACGGGCGGGCGGACATTCACCGTCGATAACCCGAACCAGCTGTCCGACGTGGCGACGAAGATTGGCGTGGAGTTGCGTAACCAGTATGTGCTCGGGTATCGTCCAACGAAACCGGCCCGCGATGGCAAGTGGCGCAAGGTTCGGGTGAAGTTGAACACGCCGAGGGGATTGCCGCAGCTCTCTGTTTATGCAAAGACGGGATACTATGCTCCCAGTGAGTAGAGGAAATTGGACGAGGCGATGGGCGACGACAGCATGCATTCTGCTGGCACTCGGCACAGGTGCGGCGTTCGCGCAGAGTTCGAATGGAAGCGGCGGACAGGCTGCCGACAATCATGACGTTGCGTTGCCGACCTCAGGAGCAGCGCCGGAGAAACCGTTGCCAACTGCCGGGGCGACTGCCGCTCCCGAGAACACGGCGCGGAATGAGACACCAGAGGCCAGCCGCCAGAGTGTACCGATTCCGCCCAGCAATACCTTGAGCCTGCCGGTGGAGGGCAGCGAGGCGGAGAAGAGCAACGCCGGAACATACGTTTTCAGAACCGAAGTGCGGGAGGTAACCCTGCACGCGACGGTTGTGGACGACCACCAGAGGCTGGTGACAACGCTGGACCGTGGCGCGTTCCAGGTCTTCGAGGACGGACGGCCGCAACGCATTACGTCTTTCCGGCGCGAGGACATTCCAGTGGCGCTGGGAATCGTGATCGACAATTCAGGCTCGATGCGGGAGAAGCGTTCCAAGGTAAACGCGGCGGCGCTGAACCTGGTGCGGGCAAGCAATCCGCAGGACCAGGTGTTCATTGTCAACTTCAACAATGAGTTCTATCTTGACCAGGACTACACGGGCGACATTGGCCTGCTGCGCGATGCGCTGGAGCGCATTGAGGCGCACGGCGGAACCGCGTTGTACGATGCGTTGGAAGCGACCAGCGACCACCTGATGAAGAGCGCGAAGCTGCAGAAGAAGATCATACTGGTGGTAACCGACGGCGAAGACACGGCAAGCCGGGACACGCTGGAAGAGGCGGTTCGCGCCCTGACCGTGGATGGAGGGCCTACGGTGTACACGATTGGGCTGCTGGGCGGCGAGCGAGAGAAGAAAGCGCGGCGGGCGTTGCGAATCATGGCAGAGCAGACGGGAGGAGTCTCGTTCTTTCCGGGAGACGTGAACGAAGTGGAAGCGATTTCGCAACAGATCGCACACGATATTCGCAACCAGTACACGATTGGCTACAAACCTGCGACGCAGAAGACGGAAGGCGGCTACCGGCAGGTGAAAGTGGATGCGATGGCCAGCGGCTACAAGAAACTCCAGGTAAGAACCCGCAGCGGCTACTACGCGACGGGCGGGGAAAAGGCCTCTGCGAGTAATTGAGTGAAAGACAGGGATGGTGCGATGGCTCGGGGCGAAGGCTTCGGGCCATTTTCTTGCTTCTCCGAAGTGGGGTTGACCGCAGATTGCCGGAGGCCGTAGCCTGAAAAGGTCAATAGCTCAATCAGTTGCCGACAGGATTCCTCTTAATGAAATGTTCGATGCGGGTGGTGAATAGTGTACTGGAGTTGATCGGGTCAACGCCGATGGTGCGGCTGAAGAAGATTGTGCCGGAGGGCGCGGCTGAGATCTGGGCGAAGCTGGAGGCATTCAATCCGGGGTTCAGCATCAAGGACCGCGCGGCGCTGGGGATGATCGAGGAGGCAGAACAAGGAGGCATATTGCATCCGGGCGATACTATCGTAGAGGCCACGGCGGGCAACACAGGCGTGGGTTTGGCGCTAGTAGGGGTGCAGAAGGGATACAAGGTTGTGTTCTTTGTGCCGGAAAAGTTCTCCAAGGAGAAAGTGATGCTGATGGAGAGCTTCGGTGCCAAGGTACACCGCACTCCGACGGATGAGGGCATGGAGGGAGCGATCGGCAGGGCAAGGCTGCTGGTGGAGAACAACGAACGCTTCTGGTTCGCGGCGCAGTTTGCCAACGAAGGAAATCCGCGCATCCACCACGACACGACCGGGCGCGAGATTTGGGAGCAGACTGAAGGGAAGATCGACGCCTTTGTTTGCGGCGCGGGAACGGGCGGAACATTTACCGGAGTTGCGCGTTACCTGAAGGAGCAGAATCCGAAGGTTCTAGCGGTGCTGAGCGACACGCAGAATTCGGTTTACAGCGGGCAGGCAGCGGGCGCACACGATGTAGAGGGAATCGGAGCAAGCTTCATTCCCGAAGTGTTTGACCGGACGGTCTGCGATGAAACGCTGATTGTGACAGACGACGAGGCGTTTGCGATGGTGAAGCGGTTGGCAGTGGAAGAAGGCATCCTCGGCGGGTCGAGCTCGGGGGCGAATGTGTGCGGCGCGGTGGAAGTGGCGAAGCGGCTGGGCAAGGGCAAGGTCGTGGTGACGCTGATTCCAGACTCGGCGGAACGGTATCTCTCGAAAGACATTTTTAACTACCACAGCACAGCGGAAGCAGAACCGCAGGATTCGGAATAGTGAAGAAGATGACGACAGGGCGCAAAGGATTTTCGACGCGGGCGATCCACGATGGACAGGAACCGGAGACATTGACCGGCGCGGTTGGCGTGCCTATCTACGCAACTTCAACGTATCAGCAGGATGAACTGGGAAAGCCGCGGCAGGGATACGAGTATTCGCGGGTTTCCAATCCCACGCGCGACCGGCTGGAGACGAACCTGGCTTCGCTGGAAGGCGGAGTTGCCGCGCGGGTGTTCGCCAGCGGGATGGCGGCGGTAACGGCATTCTGCCAGATGATGAAGGCAGGCGATCACGTGGTGGCCGGAGATAATCTGTACGGCGGAACTCCGAGGTTTTTCAACCAGGTGATGGCGAAGTTCGGCGTCACATTCACATATGTCGATACAAAGAATCCTGAGAACGTGGCGGCGGCGGTGCAGGGCAATACGCGCTACGTCTTCCTGGAGACGCCGACGAATCCGCTGATGGCGCTGACCGACATTGCGGCGGTGAGCAAACTGGCACATGCGAAGGGCGCCGAGGTGATAGTGGATAACACCTTTATGTCGCCGTATTTCCAGCGTCCGCTGGAGTTGGGCGCGGACATGGTAATGCACTCGACGACGAAGTTTCTGAATGGCCACAGCGACGGACTGGGCGGAGTGATTGTCTGTTCGACGGCGGCGCAGGCAGAGTTGCTGGCCTTCTTGCAGAAGGCTTCCGGAGGCATCCTGTCTCCCTTCGAGAGCTGGCTTATATTGCGCGGAGTGAAGACGCTGGCGGTGCGAATGCAACAGCACGACATCAACGGACGCGCGGTGGCCGAGTACCTGCGAAAGCATCCGAAGGTGGAGAAGGTGCTGTATCCGGGGCTTACTGAGCATCCACAGCACGAACTGGCGAAGCGGCAGATGAAGGGTTTTGGCTCGATGATCACGTTTGAGACGGGCTCGCTGGAGAATGCGAAGAAGATGCTGAAGCAGGTGAAGGTGTGCGTGCTCGCCGAGTCGCTGGGTGGAGTGGAGACACTGATCTCGCATCCTGCGTCCATGACACACGCCGCGCTGGGCGCGGAGGGACGCGCGAAGATCGGGCTGACGGATGGGATGGTGCGCATCTCGGTTGGGATCGAAGAAGTAGCGGACATACTTGCCGACCTAGAGCAGGCGCTGGCCGTGATGTAGAGTTTGTTCTGTTTACGCGAAGCCGGGCAAACACTGCCCGGCTTCTTCCGCAGGTGCACAAAAGGAGTGCGAGTTGAACGAGGCTGACTGGAATGCGATTGCATATGACGATCTCTCCGACCCGATGTTTGAGTGGGGAATGGCCGTGCTGGCCACGCTGGAGTTGAAGGGCAACGAGCGCGTGCTGGATGCGGGATGCGGCAGCGGAAGATTGACCGAAGAACTGCTGGGCAGGCTGCCCTCGGGCGAAGTAGTGGCGCTGGATTACTCTCCGCAGATGCTGGAGCAGGCGCGGCGGAGGTTGGAGAAGTTCGGCGGGCGAATTTCATTTGCACAAGCCAGCTTGCATGATTTTGAGTTGGAGCGGAAGGTAGACGGGATATTCAGCAACGCCGTCTTCCACTGGGTTTCAGATCATGCGGCGATGTTCCGGGCGCTGCACCGGGCGCTGAAGCCTGGGGGCTGGTTGGTTGCACAGTTCGGCGGAGTAGGGAACCTCACGCGGACACTTGGGAGAGCGCGTGCCGTGGCAGAGCTGGATGAATTCCGGGAGCTGTTGAGCGGGGTTGAAGCCGGGCCGCACTTTGAGGATGCGGAGAGCACGCGCGAGAGAATGGAAGGCGCCGGATTCCAGGTGAGCGAAGCCAAACTGCATACGGTGGCACCGGTATTCCAGCGCAGAGAGCGGTACGAGGCGTTTCTGGAGACGGTGGTGCTGCGGCAGTTTGCGGCGAGGCTCTCAGAGACGCAGCGGCGCGATTACTTGAGGGAAATTGCGCACCGCACATGGGAAGACGAAGGGACCTACACACTGGATTATGTGCGGCTGACGGTCCGGGCGACGAGTTGAGTTGGATGACAGCGCCGCGAGAGACTATTTGCGGACGGAGGCGGCAATCCACTCGAGATAGCTCTCGATTCCGCATTCGACGGGCAAGCCAATCAACTCGGGAACCTGATAGGAATGCAACTCGCGAAGGGCGTCCTGAATAGGAAGGGTGTTGGCCTCGGTGGACTTGACGAGGAGGAGAAACTCCTCGGAGCGCTCCATTTCTCCCTGCCAGTGATAGACGGAGGAGATTGGGCCGAGGATGTTGACGCACGCGGCCAGCCGCCGGGAGACAAGTTCAGAGGCGATGGTGTTGGCTTCCTCGCGGGAGGGAACGGTGGTTAGAAAGACGCGCTTATCGGTCATTCAGCGATTCCTGTCTGGAGCAGGGATTAAGCTACCCGAGCATGGTTGCGGATTCAAGAGCAAAACAAGCGCAGCGTCACATTTTGCCTCGGGAAGCGGAAGTGAGCCGCGGATGGCGCAGCGCTGGTAGAATCTGTGCTGGCCGCGCTTTGGACGTTGCGCGGCGCGGGCTTTGGCGCGATGCTGGTTGGGTTGACGGGATTTCATACGATTTCAGGGAGATCAAGAGCGATGGCGACACAGATCAAATTCGGAACCTCTGGATGGCGTGCAATTGTAGCGGACGAATTTACGGTGGCGAATGTAAAACGGGCAGTTACAGGCATTGCGCGCTATGTTGCGAGCACGGGCAAGACAGCTCCAACACTGGTTGTGGGGCGCGACCCGCGCTACATGGGGGAGAGCTTCGTGGACATTGCGGCGACGATCCTGGAGAGCTACGGGATTACTCCGCTGGTGATCTCCGATCCGGCTCCGACGCCGGCGATTGCGTACGAGGTAATCCGGCAGAAGGCTGAGGGAGCCATCAATTTTACGGCCTCGCATAATCCCGCTGAATACAATGGAATCAAGTTCTCAACGCCGGACGGAGCCCCGGCGCTGCCTGAATTTACGAGCCAGATTGAGGCTGCGGTGGTGAAGGCGGATGAGGACGGTGGAGCCCCTCCGGCAGGCACGAAGAAGGCTGAGCGCAAAGCGATCGAAGTGAAGTCGCATTATCTGAAGCGGATCAAGGAGATGGTTGACTTCAAGGCGATCCGCGAGCGCGGGCTGAAGGTTGCGTTTGACCCGATGTGGGGCGCGTCGCGGGGATACAGCAACATCGTGCTGGAAGAGGAAGGGATTTCGTGCGCGGTGGTACACGACACGCGCGACGTGCTGTTTGGCGGACACGCGCCGGAACCGGATGGCGAACTGCTGGACGAACTGCGACACAAGATGAAGGAGAGCGGAGCGAAGATCGGAATAGCCTGCGACGGCGACGCGGACCGCTTCGGCATTGTGGACGAGAATGGCACGTACATTTCGCCCAACTACGTGATCTCCCTTTTGTTTGACTACCTGGTTGAGACGCGCGGCTGGCGGAACGGCGTGGCGAAGAGCGTAGCGACCACGAACCTCATCAACGCAGTAGCAGAGCATCATAAGATTGAACTGTTCGAGACGCCGGTTGGGTTCAAGTACATCGGCGAACTGATCAAGCAGGACAAGATTGCCATCGGCGGCGAGGAGAGCGCGGGATTGACGATCCGGCACCACGTTCCCGAGAAGGACGGCGTGCTGGCCGGATTGCTGCTGTGCGAGATGGTTGCGAAGCGAGGCAAGAGCCTTGGCACCCAGTTGAAAGAATTATTTGGCAAAGTTGGTTCGTACTATCCGGAAAGACAGAACTTCCGCTTGACGGACGCAGCCAAAACGAAGTTCACTACAAAGTTGGGGACGAATCCAACAGAGTTTGCGGGCCGGAAGGTTTCCCGGATTGTTCGGACCGACGGATTGAAGCTGGTGCTCGACGACGGATCGTGGGTTTGCTACCGGGTAAGCGGCACGGAGCCGGTGGTGCGCGCTTATACAGAAGCGCGGAGCGAAGCGGACTTGGCACGGCTGAGCGTTGCGGCAAAGCACTGGGCGATTGATTAGATTGAGCAGGGAAGGAAATGAGTATCCGGTGAACTGGTTGCGCGAGTTCGGACGAAAGCTGGTGGAGTGGCGAAGGCTGCTGGCCAGCGCCGCGTTTGTGATCATTGCGATCTGCATGTTCACCCATGTTTTGCTGGGCAACAATGGCTGGATCAGCTACCGGCAGAAAAAGGCCGAATACCGGAGACTACAGCAGGACTTGCAGAAGATGGACGCGGAAAATAAGCGGCTGGATGCGGAAATCAAGGCGCTGAAGAGCGATCCGAAGGCGATTGAAAAGGAAGCCCGCGAACAGTTACGTTATGCCAAGCCGGGAGAGGTGATCTACCTGATGCCGGAGGCAGGAGCGCCGCACGGGGCGCAGCAGCCGCCAGAGTCGGCGCGAAGGTAGAGCTGTATCAAGAGCGGTACCGGATGCAGGAATCAGGAAGCCATCGGAATATCCGATGGCTTTTTCTTTGCGAGGATGCGGTTGGCTAGCGAAAGCTAAAGTATCGCTTGAGGCCGAGGATGGGCTTTTCAAAGCGGAACCACATGAGAGCGGCGAACCCAATGGAGGCCGCTAGACGGATGATAACAATTGCCAGGTTGCCGGGCATTCCGAAGCGGTCGAGTGGCTTGTCAACATAACCTCCGAGCACGGAGAAGACAAGGATGTGAGTGACGTAGAGGCCGTAGCTGACTTTGCCGACGAAGAGCAGCGGACGAAGCGTGAGCACGCGGCAGTAGATGGTTGGCCGGGGAGCAGCCTGGCCGAGGAGGGCGGCAAGCAACATTCCGCCAAAGCCTACGGACAAGAGAGTGTCCGTAAACGCAGAGCCGCGGTTGAGCATGAGAACGATGCCTGCGGCTCCAACGGCAAGTGCGACCCGCGCAACCCACTTCCATGCGCGAACCGGCCAAGGGAGGACGCGCAGGGCGATGGCGACAAGCGCTCCTACGGCGAGACCGTCGAGATGGGTGAGAGTGTTTGTGGGAGTGAAGCGGTCTCCGTAGAAGAGGCGCACCAGCGGCGAAAGGGCCAGCATGAGAGCCGCAGCGAGGAGCAGCCAGCGGGGCGGAAGGCGGCGTGCGATGGGCGTCCAGAAGAGATAGAACTGCTGCTCGATGGCGAGGCTCCAGGTGGGGCCGATGGCTCCGGGAAGAGCAATTGGCCAGAGGTTCTGGATAAAGAGCAGGAGAAAGAGCCAGGGCGCAGTGGCTATGCCATGGAACATCCAGCGGTAGCCGCTGAAGAGAAACGGAAAGAAGGCGTAGTAGAGAAAGAGCAGCAGCCAATAAACCGGCCAGATGCGAAGAAACCGGCGGGCGTAGAAGTTGGAGTAAAAGCGCGGGGAGGCTCCGGAGTCGAGGATGATTCCGGTGATGAGAAAGCCTGAGAGGACGAAGAAGAGGCTGACGCCACTCCATCCCCAGACGATGAACTTCTCCAGAAATGTGCCTTCGAGGCGGGGATGACAGTGATAGAGGACGACGGCCAGAATGGCAATGCCGCGCAGCCCGTCAAAGGCCGGGATGAAAGCGGGCAACCACGCCGGGCGCAAACTTTCATAAGGAGTGGCACAAGCTCCTGCCGGGACCGCCGGAGTGACCGCCGATGCCACTACCGGGAGATTCCTTCCACCGGCGAACTGGCGGAAGCGTAGAGCTTTCGAGCCATGCGTCCGGCGAGGAAGCCTTCCCGCCCCGCGATGATCGCGTGCTTCATGGCCGAGGCCATGAGGACCGGGTCGTCGGCGGCGGCGATGCCAGTGTTCATCAACACTGCGTCAAAGCCGAGTTCGAGAGCCAGCGCAGCGTCCGAGGGGACGCCAACGCCTGCGTCAACGATGAGCGGAACCGAGGTGATGAGCTCGCGGAGGATGCGCAGGTTGGCGACGTTCTGAATGCCGAGGCCGCTGCCGATGGGCGCGCCGAGCGGCATGACGACGGCGGCTCCAGCGTCAATCAGGCGAAGCGCAACCACTGGATCATCAGAAGTATAGGGGAGAACAGTAAAGCCTTCCTTGACGAGTACGCGGGTGGCCTCGACGGTGGCGGCGACGTCAGGGTAGAGAGTCTTCTGGTCGCCGATGACTTCGATCTTGACCCAGTCGCTGAGTCCGACTTCGCGCCCGAGGCGGGCTACGCGAATGGCGTCCTCGGCGGTGTAGCAGCCGGCGGTGTTGGGTAAAAGGAAGTACCTTTTGGGATCGATGAAGTCCAGCAGGGATTCCTTGTTTCGGTCCAGGTTGACGCGGCGGACGGCGACGGTTACGACTTCGGCTCCGCTTGCCTCAAGCGCGGCGGCAGTCTGCGGGCCGTCCTTGTATTTACCGGTGCCTACGAAAAGGCGGGAGTGAAATGTCTTTCCTGCAATGACGAGCGGGTCCATGAAGGTATTGTAAATCCAGTTGCGGGCTGGCAGGAGGCGAAGAAGAGGAAGGGCTGCCGCCTGACGAAGCCGGCAGCCGTTTGAGGGGAACAGCTATTGGAGAAGACCGAGCGAGCTGCTGGAGAACTCCGGCACGGGTGGCGGCATGTGACGCGCACCGGAGAAGGAGGAATTGCGGTGATCGTCCACCTTGAACTGGCCGACGATCGACTGTAGCTGTGTAGCCTGGCCAGAGAGGTTCTGGATGGCGCGCGCGGCTTCGTCGGATGCGGTTGCGGATTGCTCGACCATCTGGGAAATCTGGTCCATGTTCTTGGCGACCTGGTCGGTTGCGGAGGCCTGCTGAGTCGCGGCGGTAGCGATCTGCATGATGATCTGCTGCACCGAGCTGGCGCCTTGGATGATTTTCTCCAGTGCGCTTCCGGCCTTCAAGGCGCTCTGGACGCCGATCTCGACCTGAGAGCTGCTGTTGGTCATGGCCTCGACGGCTTTGTGCGTTTCCTGTTGGATGGTGGTGACCATCCCGGTGATTTCCTTGGTGGCGCCGGAGGTGCGCTCGGCGAGTTTGCGTACTTCGTCGGCGACAACGGCGAAGCCCCGTCCCTGTTCTCCGGCGCGGGCTGCTTCAATGGCGGCGTTGAGAGCGAGCAGGTTGGTTTGGTCAGCGATGTCGTCGATGACGCCGATGATCTTTCCGATCTGATCACTGGAGGCGCCAAGCTCCTGAATCCGGCGCGCGGACTCGCGAGTGTCCTCGGCGATGGCGCGGATGGTTTCAACGGTCCCACGGACGGTTTCACCGCCCTCGCGGGCGACTCCTTCTGCCTGCCGGGCGTTCTCGGTTGCGTGATTGCTGTTATTGCTGACCTCGACAACGGTGGCCGACATTTCCTGCATGGCCGTGGCAACGCTGATGGTTTCCTGGCGCTGCGAATTGGCGGATCTGGAAATCTGGGTAGCGTTGACGGCTAGTTCCTGACTGGCCGCAGCGATGTTATTGGTGTTGGCGATGACCTCGGAGATAATCTGCTGGAGCTTGGCAAGGAAGGTGTTGAGCCAGACACCCAGTTCGCCGATTTCATCGTCGTGCGTGATGGTCATTCGCTTGGTGAGGTCGCCTTCGCCTTCGGCAACGTCCTTGAGGTGGTCGCGCACATGGTGGATGCGATTGATGGTCTGGTGAGTGACGAACCACGCGCCGGCGAAGCTGAGGCCGATGGCGACGAACATGACGATCCAGATGGTCCAACGCGAGACGCGATAAATCTCCTGGCTCTCCTGGGCCTCTGCATCCATCGCCTTGGAGGCACGTTCCATCCCGGTTTCCAGTGAGGTGCGAATCTGTTCCAGGACATCGCGAGCCTCGCCCAGGGACATCGTCTCGGCCTCCCTGGTCTTGCCGGCACCGGCTAACTGGATAATCTGATCGTTATAACGCTCATACTTCGCCATGTTCTCCCGGGCCGCCTGAATGTCACGCTTGCCCTGTTCGGAAGCAAGGGGCTCCCAATGGGTGAGCTCCTCATTGAACTTGTCGAGAGCCACTCTCTGGTTCTTGGCATGCTCGCGGCGTCCCTGGTCGTCGGCAGCGAGAAGAATGTTTTTCTGGGAGCGGACATAGCCGAGGAGGGCGATCTGGGCATTGTCGCTGTGGATAATGCGGGGAGCGGTAGTGTTAACCAGCGCCCGGATGCGCTCATTGGATTCGGAGAGCTTTGATAGCTCGAATATGCCGATGCCGCCGGCGACAAGCGCCATCAGGACGACAGATCCCAGCAGTTTGCCTTGGATTGTTTTCAGAATTCCCATTTGCAGCCTCGTTGGACTTAGCAAGTCACAACTCCACATCGGCGGAAATGGATAAGTCTTGAGTCGCCGTGCCGCGGAGCAGCGCGGGAGGAGAAAGGAGTGAGGAACTATTCCCGCTGGGAAACTGGGGCGGCTTCGGCGGTGGCGTCGGCGTAAAGCTTATCGATCTGCTCCTTGTAGAGGGCCTCGACGTTGCGGCGGCGCAGCTTAAGGGTGGGAGTAAGGGTTCCATTTTCGATGCTGAGTTCTTCGGGAACGACCAGCACCTTCTTGAGGCGCTCAAAGCGGGCGAGGTTCTGATTCACCTGCTCGATGATGCTCCCGTAGAGAGCTTGCACGCGGGGATCGGCGACAAGCTCCACGCGCGACTGGAAGGCGACGCCGTTCTGCGCGGCCCAGTCCTCCAGAGCGGGGAAGGCGGGAACGACGACGACGGCCGGAAAGCGGCGGCGGTCGCCGAGAATGGCGGCTTCGGCGATGAAGCGATTGGACTTCAAGGAGTTTTCAATTGGTTGAGGCGCGATGAACTTGCCGCCCGAGGTCTTGATGAGGTCCTTCTTGCGATCAGTGATGGAAAGAAAGCCGTCGGCGTCGAGAATGGCAATATCCCCGGTTTTGAACCACTCGCCATCAAATGCGGCGGCGGTTTCTTCCGGCATGTTCCAGTAGCCCTTGAAGACACTGGGGCCGCGGACGAGCAGCTCTCCATCGTCGGCGATGCGCACCTGCACGTTGGAGAGCGGACGGCCAACGGTGCCGAGTTTGCAGGCTCGGGGCGAGTTGACGGAGATGACAGGCGAGGTTTCCGTAAGGCCGTAGCCTTCGTGAATGAGCAGGCCGACTTCGGCGTACCATTCGGCGAGCTCGCGACCCAGGGGCGCGCCGCCAGAGATAAAGATCCGAACCTTGCCGCCCATTCCTTCCAACACCTTAGAGAAAAAGAGCCGATTGGCGAGCTTCCATACGAGCGCGGTGGGGCGCTGGCCGGCGGTGACCTGATTCATGTGCGCCCAGCCCACGGACATTGCCCAGCGGTACACGGCTTTCTTGAAACCAGCCGCAACTCCGCGCTGTACTTGGTTATAGACCTTTTCGTAGAGGCGGGGCACGGCGACAAAGATGGTGGGATGGAGCTGGCGAAGAACGCGCGGCATATCCTCCATGTAAGGGCAGTAGGCAACGGTGACTCCGCGATAGAGTTCGGCAAAATCGACATGTCGGGCAGTGATGTGCGAGAGCGGGAGAAAGCTGACGGCGATGTCGGTGCCGGCCCGGAAGTCAAACTCATCGAGCGAGACCGAGAGGTTTGAGGCGATATTGCCATGGGTAAGCATGACGCCCTTGGGGATTCCAGTGGTGCCGCTGGTGTAGATCAGCGTCGCCAGATCATCGGGGACAATGGCGTTGGCGATGGCATCAAGCTCGGGTTGGCGGCTCCTGGGGCCGGCGTCCATCAGCGCGGGCATGGAGAGCGCGTCAGTCTCCGGCGTGGGCTGGTCCATGAGGATGATGGATTCGACGAAGGTCTCGGACTGAATGGAACGCAGCTTTTCCAGTTGTGCCGCGGTGGATACAAAGGCGGTCTTGGCTCCGGAGTGGCGCAGAAGGAAGTAAATCTGCCCGGCGGTGAGGGTGGCGTAGATGGGCACCGTGGCAGCGCCCGTGAGCAGTATGGCAAAGTCGGCGATGGTCCACTCAGGGCGGTTCTCAGAGAGGATGGCGACGCGGTCACCGTGGGAAATGCCGCGCTGGCGTAGCGCCTGGACGACTCCCATGACCCGCTGGTAGAAGCCGGTGGAAGAGATGGCGCACCACTGTGAGCCGCTCTCATAGAGCATGACCCGTGGCAGGCCGCGATCCACAATCTCGAAGAAGATGTCAGCCAAAGTGCGTGGCTTGGATTTCTCGCTCATGCCCGGTCCCTTCCACCGCAGTGTTCGACGAGCTTAGCTTTCCAATCCCAATAGGATGATATCTGCGACGGAATCGGCTACTTCTGAGAGACGATAATTTGACTCATCGAGTACCCAGGAGGTCACCATCTCATCCAGCGCCCCGAAAAAGCAGTTGGCGGCGATCTTGTCGAAAAGCTCGGGGCGGAAAATTCCCTGGGCCTGACCCTCGCGAATGGCGGTGCGGACGAGTCCGAAGTATTCAATCATGTGTTCGTGAGAGAAGGGTGCGAGGAAGCGAGCGCTCTGGCGCAATTCCATCTGAAAGACGACGGCAAGGTCGCGGTTGTCACCGAGGGCCTCGAGATGGAGCTGAGCGAGGCGGCGGAGCTTCCCAGCGGGCGAGGCAATGGCTTCCAACTCGCTTCTGGCACGGCTCATGAAAGCATCAAAGGCGGTATTGATGGCGGTCATGAGCAGCTCTTCCTTATTGCGGAAGTAGAGATAGATCGTTCCGTCGGCGACGGATGCGCGCTCCGCCACGTCCGATACACGGGCAGCGTGAAAACCCTTCGCGGCAAAGACCGAGACGGCGGCCTCGAGGATTCGCTGGTACTTGTCACCCACGACGCGCGGCTTGGCAACGAATTTCATGGGTGATTGCTTTCGCTTAGGAGCTCTCATCGATGTGCTCCGCAATGTTGGATGATGGCGGCAAGGAAACGACCGCGAAGAGAGACGGCACATTGCATCGGGACAAGATAATGGAAAACGCCGCCATGTGAAAGAGGAGAGTAGCACAAATCGTGCGATCTTCTCCCGGTCAACCTCCAGTGCTAAGTGTTCATCCTACTTCAATATGCGCCCCAGATGCGCTCGGGATGCCTGCGGCAGAAATCTGCTTTTGTTACACGGGAGTGCTGACAGGGCTATTTCCGGGCAGTGGAACCGAGCAGACAGGCGCGCGGCAAAATCTACCGCCCGGACTTGAGCGCGGCGGCAGCGTATCTCGGGCGCTACAAGAAAGACGAGTCCCAACATGGAATCGCGCTCGGATCCGACCTGGTACAAAGATGCAATCATCTACGAAGTCCACGTACGAGCCTTCTATGACAGTGTGACCGACGGCATAGGGGATTTTGGCGGATTGACGCAAAAGCTGGACTACCTGGAGGACCTGGGAGTGACGGCGGTGTGGCTGCTGCCCTTCTGCCCGTCTCCACTGCGCGACGATGGCTATGACATCTCCAATTACAACGACGTAAACCCTTCGTATGGCACGCTGCGGGACTTTCATCGCTTCCTGAAGGAGGCCCACCGGCGCGGGTTGCGGGTGATCACAGAACTGGTACTCAACCACACGAGCGATCAGCACGAGTGGTTCCAGCGCTCACGGCGGGCTGCGCCGGGAAGCCGCTGGAGGGAATATTACGTCTGGAGCGAAACGCCAGAGAAGTACGCAGACGCCCGGATCATCTTCAAGGATTTTGAAACTTCAAATTGGACCTGGGATCCGCTGGCGCAATCCTACTACTGGCACCGCTTCTACTCGCATCAACCGGACCTGAACTGGGACAATCGCGAGGTGAAACAGGCGATGCTTGCGGCGATGGATTTCTGGTTTGACATGGGCGTGGACGGGCTGCGGTTGGACGCGGTGCCCTACCTCTTCGAGCGCGAGGGAACGAACTGCGAGAATCTGCCGGAAACCCACGCGGCACTCCGTGAGGTGCGCGCCCACGTGGAGGAGAAGTATCACGACAAAATGCTGCTGGCAGAGGCAAATCAGTGGCCCGAGGATTCAGTCGCGTACTTCGGAGCCGGCGACGAGTGCCAGATGGGATTCAATTTCCCGGTGATGCCGAGGATGTTCATCTCCCTTCAGATGGAGGATCGCTATCCGCTGACGGACATCATGAAGCTGACGCCAGCTATTCCGGAGAGCTGCCAGTGGGCGCTATTCCTGCGCAATCACGACGAGCTGACGCTGGAGATGGTGACGGACGAAGAGCGCGATTTCATGTATCGGGCGTACGCGCACGACCGGCAGATGCGAATCAATCTTGGAATCCGGCGGCGGCTGGCTCCGCTGCTGGAAAACGACCGGAGAAAAATCGAGCTGATGAACGCTCTGCTGTTCTCCCTGCCCGGAACGCCGATCATTTACTACGGCGACGAGATAGGCATGGGCGACAACGTGTATCTTGGCGACCGCAATGGGGTGCGCACTCCGATGCAGTGGAGCGCGGACCGCAACGCGGGTTTCTCGCGGGCGAATCCGCAGCGATTGTACCTGCCGGTAAACATTGATCCGGAGTACCACTACGAGGCCGTGAACGTAGAGACGCAGCAACGAAATCCGCATTCGCTGCTGTGGTGGATGAAGCGCTCGATTGCGCAACGCAAACAGCTCCGGGCGTTCGGCCGGGGAACACTGGAGTTTTTGTACCCGGCGAACCGCAAAGTGCTGGCCTTCTTCCGGCAGTTTGAGGAGGAGCGAATTCTGGTGGTGGCGAATCTCTCGCGCTTCAGCCAGGGAGTCGAACTTGACCTGCAAGAGTTCCAGGGTGCGACGCCGCTGGAGATCTTTGGAGTGAGCCGCTTTCCGCCGATCACAAAGGAGCCGTATTTTCTCTCCCTGGCACCGTACTCGTTCTACTGGTTCAAACTGCTCCCAAAGCAAGAGGGGGAAGAGCTGGCGGCAGAGGGCGGAGGCTCAACGGCAACCGCGACGCTGGTTGCGGAATCGCTGAAAGATGTGTGGAGTGAGGCCACCCTGGAACAGGTGGCGCGCATTCTGCCGCGCATTCTACATAAGAGGAGGTGGTTCCTGGGGCGCAACCGGACCATCACGGATGTCGCGGTGGAAGAGGCGATTCCACTGCGGCGCGCCGACGTGGCGATGCTGCTCATCCGGGTTGAGTACAGCAACGGAGAAGACCAGAGATACACCATTCCGCTGGCGGTGGCAGAGGGCCAGCGGGCGGAGGCAATTCTGCGCGAGCGGCCTGAGACGGTGCTGGCGCGGCTGGAGTTCCGCGACCGGAGTTGGGTGCTGTTGCACAGCGCGCTCTTTGAGCGGAACTTCAGTGACGCGCTGCTCTCCGCTGTGCTGAAGCGCAGCAAGTTCAAGGGCACGCATGGAGAACTGGTGGCTGGGCACACCAGGGAGTTCCGCGAGGCGTGGTCGCATGTGCGCTCCAATCGCGAGCCACAGGTGCAGACGATGGATTCTCCCAACACGTTTGTGAACCTGGGCGAAGACTTTGTGGTGAAGCTCTATCGCGAGGTGGAGGCGGGGACGAATCCGGATCGGGAGTTGGAAGAGTTCCTGACGCAGAAGACGAGTTTTTCACACATCCCGAAGGCGCTGGGCTGGCTGGAGTATTGCAGGCACAACGACGACGAAGTTCAACGCATGACGCTGGGCCTGCTTACGAGCCTAGTGCGCGATGCGACTTCGGGATGGCAGTACATGATCGATCATTTGAGCCTGTACTTTGAGCGCGCGCTCGCCGTGCCGGAGGAGGACTCGCGCGCGAAGGAGATTACAAATGGAGGGCTGCTGTCGCTGGTGGGGAGGCCCGTGCCTGCACTGATGGCGGAATTGCTCGGGACGCTTGAGAGTGTGGCGCTCATGGTGGGCCGTCGGACGGCCGAATTGCATGGCGCACTGAGTTCGCATCCCGAGATTGAGGAGTTCTCTCCTGAGCCATTCACCGACTTTTACCGGACGGGACTCTACCACGGAATGTTGGCGCAGATGGGACGTTCGCTCGACGAACTGCGGCTACGGCTGAGCACTCTGCCGGAGGGAGTACGAGCGTTAGCCGAAGAACTGCTTGCGCAAGAGTCGGAAATTCGCGGTGGGCTCCTTCCGTTGCGCGATCAAAGAGTCTCAGGGGCTCGCATTCGGCTCCATGGAGACTACCAGCTTGGCAACCTGCTGCTCACCGGCAAGGATGTGATCATCCGGAATTTTGATGGACCCGCGGGAAGATCGCTGAGCGAAAGACGTCTGAAACGCTCTGCGCTGCGCGACGTGGCCAGCATGGTTCGCTCGCTGCATTACGCGGCTTATGCTGTTTCCGTGGGACTGGTGCCGGGCGTCGTAAAGGGACGGGAGCAGGCGACCCGAATCAACCGCTGGGCCGAGCACTGGCACGAGTGGGTCTCCGCGCTATTCCTGCAAGGCTACCGGGAAGCTTCGCGAAGCATGGACTTTCTGCCGAGAACCGATTCCGAGACGGAGATATTGCTGCGGGCGCACCTGATTGAGAAGGCGCTGCTGGAGATAACACACGAACTGGAGTACAGGCCGGAGTGGGTGGGAATTCCAGTGCGTGGACTTCTTTCGCTTCTGAAGTGGTAAAGATGGATTTGACCGCAGGAGGGCCGAGGCCCTCCTTTTGCTGCGTTCAAGTGGGGGAGGCCGCATGCCGATGGGAGAGTCAGGAGCAGCCTGTAATGTCGGAGATTGACGCGCAACTGTTTCAGAGCTTCAGCGATGCCATCCCCTTTGGCGTATGCATGGTGGACCTCCAGGGAAAAATCATTTATTGGAACGCGGCGGCCGAGGGAGTAACGGGCTACCTGCGGCATGAGGTCCTGGGCCGCGCTTACCGCCGCGACCTGCTGATCCAATGCGATGAAGCGAATGCGAGCGCCGAGACACAATGCCCGGTGCTCGATGTGCTGCGCGACGGCAGGACGGTTGCCGCGGAGCTGTTTCTTCGTCACAAGCACGGGCATCGGATTCCGATGCGCGTCTTTGCGTTTGCCCTGCGCAATCCGAGGGGAGAGATGCAGGGAGTGGGAGAGATCTTCGATCCATCCCAGGCAAAGCAGGAAAGCCCGGCATGGGTAGGGCACTCGGACCGCGAATTCGAGATGGCCACAGGATTGCCAGCCGTGGAAGAGAGCAGGGAACAACTGCAGACGCTGCTGCGCTCGCGGTCGGCCTCGTGCTCGGCACTGATGCTGATCGAGATGTCAGAGCAGAAGGCGATCCTGCAACACGGTGGCACGCCGATGCTTCACCAGGCGATCCGCGTGTTGGCGAAGACCGTCGCGGGGTTGCTGCCATCGCGTAACTATGTTGGCTGCTGGAACGACTGGAGGCTGATTGCAATCATCCCCGAGTGTCGTCCGGAAATGCTGGAAAGGCTGAAGGCCACGGTGGCCGGCGTGGGATCGTCCTGCGCAGTGAAGTGGTGGGGAGACCGGGTGGTGGTGGGAATGCGTGCGGTCGCCTGTTTTGTGGATTCCTCGCAATCCGCTGACGCACTGATCCAGATGTTGGAAGACGACCTGAAGAGCGCAGCCGACAGGAAAGGGTGAATCGATGTTCATCATCATTGGCATTGTCGTGGTGTTCGGCTCGATCATCGCCGGTTACCTGATGGAACACGGCAACCTGAAGGTGCTGATTCAGCCGGCGGAACTGATCATCATTGGTGGAGCTGCAATTGGCACACTGCTGATCGCCAACCCGCTGCACGTGATCAAGAAGATTGTCGGCGGAGTACTGGGCGCGATGAAGGGATCGCACTTCAACAAAGCGTTCTACCTGGAAACGCTGAAGATGTGTTACGAGATTCTGAACAAGGCGAGAAAAGACGGCTTGCTGGCAATCGAATCGGACATCGAAGAGCCGGACAAAAGCGCGGTATTTTCGAAGTATCCGAAGTTTCTCAAAGATCATCACATCCGGGATTTCGTGTGCGACACGCTGCGAATGGCGGTAACGGGCGGCATCGATCCTTTCGACCTGGACCAGATGATGGATCTTGACATGGAAGTGTCGCACAGGGGCGATAACGCGCCGATTGCGGCCCTGAGCACTGTCGCCGATTCGCTGCCAGGGTTGGGGATTGTGGCCGCGGTGCTTGGAGTAGTGGTGACGATGGGCGCGCTGGGTGGTCCTCCCGAGGAGATTGGGCACAAGGTGGCGGCGGCCCTGGTGGGAACGTTTCTGGGTATTCTGCTCTGCTATGGGCTGGTGGGGCCGCTGGCAGCGAATATGACGAAGATTGCCGAGGATGAACATGCCTATGTGTACGTGGTGCGCGTAGTGCTGATCTCCTTTATCAAAGGCGCAGCACCAATCCAGGCACTGGAGTTTGGCAGACGCGCGATTCCGGCCAACGTGCGGCCGGGCTTCAATGAAATGGAAAAGAGCTGCAAGGGCGGCGGAGCCTCGGCGGGAGGAGCCTAGTGCCGAACGGGCCGATCATTATCAAGAAAATCTCCGGCCACGGAGGCCACCACGGTGGAGCGTGGAAGGTGGCGTACGCCGACTTTGTGACGGCGATGATGGCGTTGTTCATCGTGCTTTGGCTGCTGAACTCCAGTAAGCAGGTGCAGGAGGCGGTGGGCGGATACTTCAAGGATCCTTCGGGTAATTCGAAGATGGTTGGAAGCACGATGAGAGGCTCGGGGCAGAACCTGGATCTTCGGAAAGAGGATATGAAGAAGATCAAGGAAGCGCTCGAAAAGCAGATCAAGACGCTGCCTGACTTTGAGAAATTAAAGAGCCACATCGATATGACCATCACCGCCGAGGGGCTGAGGATCGAACTCACCGAGGGCGAGAAGGGAACGTTCTTTGAGTTGGGAAGCGCCGTGCCCAGCCCGAGCGGAAAAGAGCTGTTGAAGGCGTTGGCACAGGAAGTAGGAATACTGCCCAACCAGGTTTCGATCGAGGGACACACAGACTCCAAGCCGTACTCGGGTGGGCTGAGCGGATACAGCAACTGGGAGCTATCCGTGGACCGCGGGAATGCGGCGCGCAGGATCATGCAGAGTTCCGGGCTGCAGACGAAGCAGATTGCGCAGGTGCGAGGATTTGCAGATCAGCGCCCGCGAGACCACAACAGCCCGGACGATCCGGCGAACCGGCGCATCTCGCTCATCGTGCAATATCTCTCCAAGGGTTCTGCGGCGGAGGACAATTCGGAAACGAAGGGCAAATCTGAGGGCGCGGTGAGTTCTGAGAACAAAGCAGTCGAACACGGCGAAGGCGAGAAGAAATAGTCCTAAGACAGCACGGCGGAGTCCGAAGACTCCGCCGTGTTTTGCCTGGGAGAGAGAATCAGCTGATCACTGCCAGCTCTGCAATGCGTTCCTTCCACTCGCGCGGCCCCGTCTCATGCACGGCGGTTCCCTGGGAATCAACGGCAACGGTTACGGGCATATCCTCGACGACGAACTCGTAGATTGCTTCCATGCCGAGATCTGCAAACGCCAGGACCGTGGACTTCTTGATGGCCTTTGCTACCAGGTACGCAGCGCCGCCAACGGCCATCAGGTAGACGGCTTTGTTGTCCTTGATCGCCTGGATGGCGATGGGGCCACGTTCGGCCTTTCCAACCATTCCCAGCAATCCGGTTTGCTCCAGCATCTGACGGGTGAACTTGTCCATGCGCGTGGAAGTGGTGGGGCCGGCAGGTCCAACGGCTTCGTCGCGCACCGGGTCCACCGGGCCAACGTAGTAGATAAAGCGATTGGTGAAGTCGACGGGGAGTTTCTCTCCGCGGTCGAGCATCTCAGTCATGCGCTTGTGGGCGGCGTCGCGACCGGTGAGGAGCCTTCCGTTGAGCAGGATTACCTCGCCAGGCTTCCACGAGAGCACTTCTTCGCGGGTCACGGTATCCAGATTGACGCGGCGCGCAGAGGCGGGGCTGTAAGTCAGAGATGGCCAATCCTTGAGTGACGGTGGCTGGAGCGCGACCGCGCCGGAGCCATCGAGCGTAAAGTGTGCGTGGCGAGTGGCGGCGCAGTTGGGAATCATCGCAACCGGTAGGTTGGCGGCGTGCGTGGGATAGTCCTTCACCTTGACGTCCAGCACGGTGGTCAGGCCGCCCAGGCCCTGCGCTCCGATGCCAAGGGCGTTGATCTTGTCGTAGAGTTCGAGGCGAAGCTCCTCCGCGCGATTCTTGGCACCGCGCGCCTTCAGATCCAGAATGTCGATGGGCTCCATCAGGGCTTCTTTGGCGATCAGCATGGCCTTCTCGGCCGTGCCGCCGATGCCGATGCCGATGATTCCGGGAGGGCACCAACCGGCGCCCATGGTGGGCACGGTTTTGAGTACCCACTCGACGATGGAGTCGGAAGGGTTGAGCATTACGAACTTCGACTTGGCTTCCGAGCCACCACCCTTGGCGGCAACGATGACATCGAGCTTGTTGCCCGGAACGATGGAGACGTTGACGACGGCGGGAGTGTTGTCGCGCGTGTTCTTGCGGGCGCCCGCCGGGTCGGCGAGCACGGAAGCGCGCAGCTTGTTCTCCGGCAGGAGGTAAGCCCGCCGGACACCTTCGTTGATCATCTCGTCCAGCGGCATTGTGCCGTTGATGTGTACGTCCATGCCGACCTTGAGGAAAACGGTCACGATGCCGGTGTCCTGGCAGAGGGGGCGATGGCCTTCAGCGCACATCCGCGAGTTGATCAGCAACTGTGCGATGGCGTCCTTGGCCGCAGGAGCCTGCTCGTGCTCGTAGGCGGCCGTGAGGCTGCGAATGAAATCGACTGGGTGGTAGTACGAAATGAACTGCAACGCGTCGGCGACGCTCTGGATGAGGTCTTCCTGCTGGATGATTGTCATGAGTGAGGTTCTCGCCTTTGAAAGCTAGAAGCTAACTGCCATTATCGAACAAAAGCCCCGTGGCGGCCACAAAGTTTGCTCACGATTTCGCCTTAGCAATCACGCCCGGATTTGTCACGGCTCCCTGCGACGCTGAAGCCACCAGGGCGGTGTACTTGGCATAGACTCCGCTGCGATAGACCTGGGGCAGGGGAACATACTCCGCAAGACGCTGCCGCAAGATTGCGTCGTCAATCTCAACGCGCAGAGTGCGCGCGGTGATGTCGATCTGGATGATATCGCCCTCGTGGATTGCGGCGATGGGACCGCCGAGAGCGGCCTCGGGCGAGACATGGCCGATCATGAGACCTCGGGTTGCTCCGCTAAATCGCCCGTCCGTGATAAGGGCCACGCTTCCGCCGAGTCCCTCTCCCACAATGGCAGCCGTGACGCCGAGCATTTCTCTCATGCCGGGACCGCCCTTTGGCCCTTCGTTGCGGATTACTACCACGTCTCCACTGCGAATGGACTTGGCGGTGACGGCGCTCATTGCCTGCTCTTCACTCTCAAAGACGCGCGCCGGACCACGGTGGCTGAGGCGCTCATGGCCACTGATCTTGGCGACGCAACCCTCCGGCGCGATATTGCCGTGGAGAATCACGAGTCCGCCGGAATTCTTCAAAGGTTGGGTGGCGGAAACGATTACTTCTTGTCCCGGAGTTTCCCGTGCGGCGGAGGCCTCCTGGGCGATGGTCTTGCCCGAGACGGTGGTGGCGTCGCCGTGCAGCAGGCCGAGCTCAAGGAGGCGGCTGGCCAGAACGCGAATCCCTCCGGCGGAGTGTACATCGGCGGCGACAAAGCGGCCGGAAGGCTTGAGGTCGGCGAGAATCGGAGTACGCTCGCTGACTTTCTGGAAGTCGTCAATATCGAGTGGGACTCCCGCCTCGCGCGCAATTGCCAGCAGGTGCAGCACTGCGTTGGTCGATCCGCTGGTGGCAGCCACGGATGCGATGGCGTTCTCGAATGCGTGGGGCGTCAGGATATCCAGAGGGCGCACGCCCGCGCGCAGCAGATTCACAACCACTTCGCCACAGGCAAGAGCGACGTCGTCCTTCTCCGGGGAGAGGGCAGGAACGCTGTTGAATCCCATCGGCGAGAGACCGATCAACTCCATCACGGTGGACATGGTGTTGGCCGTGTACTGGCCGCCGCAGGCTCCGGCACCGGGGCAGGCGACATTTTCCAAGGCCTTCAACTCGTCATCGCTGATTTTGCCGGCTGCATTTGCGCCCACGGCTTCAAAAACGTCCTGGATGGTAACGTCCTTGCCTTTGAACCTGCCTGGGGCAATAGTGCCGCCGTAAAGAACGAATCCGGGAATGTTGAGACGCGCGAGAGCCATGGCAGCAGCCGGAATGGTCTTGTCACAGCCGACGATACAAACGACAGCGTCGAAGAGCTGGCCGCGGCAGACAAGCTCGATGGAGTCGGTAATAATCTCGCGACTGACCAAAGAGGCGCGCATTCCTTCCGTGCCCATGGTTTCACCGTCGCTGATGGCGATGGTGTTGAACTCCATGGGTGTGCCTCCAGCGAGACGGATGCCTTGCTTCACCTTTGCGCCAAGCTCGCGCAGGTGGGAGTTGCAGGGCATGGTTTCGATCCACGTATTGGCGACTCCGATGATCGGCTTTGCCAGGTCGGCGTCGTTGTATCCGACGGCTTTGAACATGGCGCGGGCGGGGGCCCGGTCGCGTCCATCAGTAATGTTGCGGCTTCGATGCTTCAGGTCCATGGCAGGCGCCACTCCCAGGGCGATTGACTTGCGAGCATACGAGAAAGCCGCGCGTTTTGGCAACGCGCGGCTCGCAATCAGCTTAGAGCAATCTTAAAACTATGCGTTCACCTTGGAAGGATTGGAGTCCTTCTTCACGGTGCTCTTGGTGGCGTCAGGCAGCCAGTCCATCATGCTGCGCAGCTTTGCTCCAACTTCTTCGATCTGGTGCGACTTTTCCGCCGCGCGCAGGGCGTTGAAGTGCTTGTTGCCGCCGCGATGCTCGGCGATCCATTCGCGGGCAAACTCGCCGCTTTGAATCTGCCCCAGCACCTTCTTCATGGCTTGCTTGGTGGTGTCACCGACCACCACTTCGCCGCGGGTCAGGTCGCCATATTCGGCAGTGTTGGAGACGGAGTAGCGCATCCGGGCCAGGCCGCCTTCGTAAATCAGATCCACGATCAGCTTTACCTCGTGCAGGCACTCGAAGTAGGCAATCTCGGGCTGGTAGCCAGCTTCGACAAGAGTCTCAAAGCCCTTCTTGATCAGCGACGTAAGGCCGCCGCAGAGAACCGCCTGCTCGCCGAAGAGGTCGCTCTCAGTCTCTTCCTTGAAGGTGGTTTGCAGAACGCCGGCGCGGGTGGAGCCGATGCCATCAGCATAAGCGAGAGCCAACTCGTGGGCTTTTCCGCTGGCATCCTGGTGGATGGCGATGAGCGCGGGAACGCCGCGCCCCTCGGTGTACTGGCGGCGAACAAGGTGGCCGGGGCTCTTGGGCGCGATCATCACTACGTCCACGTCGGGCGGAGCCTCAATGGTCTTGAAGTGAATGGAGAAGCCGTGCGAAAAGCCGAGCACCTTTCCCTTGGTGAGGTAGGGGCGGATGGATTCTAGGTATAGCTCTCCCTGGGTCTCGTCGGGCGTCAGAATCTGGAGATAATCCGCGCGCTTCGCTGCTTCAGCGGGTGCAAGTACTTCGAAACCATCTTCGCGCGCGCGCTGTGCAGTACCGCGCTCGGGGTCCAGGCCGATGATGACGTTGTATCCGCTTTCACGCAGGTTGAGCGCCTGGGCATGACCCTGACTGCCGTAACCGAACACGGCGATGGTTTTGCGCTTGAGCGCGTCGGGATGGGCGTCGTGGGCGTAAAAGATAGTGGCCAAGGAGGCTCCTTTTGATGTGATAGAACGATTATATAAAAAACCGACCGGGGAGGTCGGTTTTCAAGATGCTCCGCCATTTGGCCTCTGTATGTCAATGGCTAATTGCTAAAACTAATAGCATCAGAAATGTGAATACAAATCGCACGCTCGTTCAGAAGCGGAAGCAAGCGGGACACGCTCCCTTCGGACAGTGCATAATGCTCCGGTGAATACGTCTATGAAAGAAGCTCCGCGCCTGACCCTTGATGATTTCGAGCAGCGTTTCCAGGACCGACATCTGCTGCACGGGGCGGTGGACAAGTGGGCGCGCGAAAAGCCGGAGTCGGTGGCGTTGATCGACTCCGACCGCGACCGGCGGGTGACGTGGGGCGATTTTGCCGCGGTCACGCGGGCGCTTGCAACGCTGCTCCGGCAGCGCGGATTCCGCCGGGGAGATTATTTCGCCAGCCTGCTTCCGTTGACCAGCGAGCACATCTTTCTGGAGTATGCTTGTTTTCGGATTGGCGTGATCTTTATTCCTTTGGATCTGAGGCTTAGCGCTCTGGAGTTAATGCGAAGCTTGAAACTGCTGAGCCCCTCTGGATTTGCCTTTGTGAAGGCTCCATGCATCCCGGACGCAGCGGCGTTTTGCGCGGAGCTGCGGGCGCAGATTCCGTTGAAGATAACCGTCCAATTCGCGGCGGCGGGGGAGTGTGCGGCTGGCGTGGTACCGGTGGCAGAGCTGCTGGGCGCTGCGGCGCATCTGGTGACTAACGGAGCGGCGGAAGAGTGGAAGTCGCACGAAGAGGCTGCGGCTCAGGTTAAGGAGAACCAGGGTACGGAGAGCCATGTCACGGAAAACGACGGAGCGCTGGTGATCTTCACCACCGGGACGACTGGTTCGCCGAAGCCCGCCCTGCTTTCTCATCGAAACATTTCCTGCCAGGCGATGTGCCTGAGCAAGGCGTTGCTGCACGGCTCGGAGAGGGAACTGGTCACGCTGGTGAATTTGCCGCCGAGCCACGTGGGCTGCCAGACGGAATTGTTGATGAGCACGATTTTCGATGGCGGCTGCGCGGTTCTGCTGTCGATCTTCGATCCACTGCGCTCCGTGCGTGCGATTGCAGATTACAAGGTGACGGCAGTTGGACAGATTCCGGCGATGTTCCAGTTCGAGTGGCGGCTGAAGGAATTTGACTCGTTCGACTTCTCAAGCCTGGAGTTTGCGGCCTACGGGGGGCAGCAGGTTTCGCCCGCGTTCATCGCGAGGATGGCGCAGATGGCGCCGAACGTGGGCACGGGGCTGGGGCTGACCGAGGCGGCTGGTTTCTGCACCTATGTCAGGACTCCAAGCGGGCGGGCGGACGAGTGCGCGGCCAGCCTGGGCGTGGATATGCCGGTATATCCGATGACGATTCGCGCGGCCATGCAGGCCGACGGCGCGGCAGGAGAGGAACTGGCGGATGGAGAGCTGGGGCATGTCTGTTTCCGTGGGCCGCAGACGTTTCTGGGATACATCAACGACGCCGAAGCGACGGCGGCGGCCATCTCGCGAGATGGCTATCTCTACACGGGCGACATGGGGTATCGCGACGCGGCGGGGCTCCACATGGCCGGGCGCGCGAAGCAGATCATGAAGCCTTCGGGCTACCAGGTCTTTCCGGGCGACGTCGAAAACCACTTCTGCGCGCTGGAGGGTGTTGCGCTGTGCGCGGTTGTGGGTGTGCCGCATCCGATCACCTCGGAAGCCATCGTCGCGTTCGTGGAGACGCAGCCAGGAAGTAACATCCAGCTTCCAGGGCTGCAGCGGCACGCGCGCGGGCTTGCGGCTTATATGAGGCCGTATCACTACGTGATGCTGGAAGCAGGCCAGATGCCGCTCAACAGGGTGGCCAAGGCGGATTACATGGTGCTGCGCCAGCGTGCGGAAGCCGAAGTGGAGACACTAAGGAAACAGGGGTGATGGATGTCATCGCCCGAGTAGGTGAATTTGCTGTAAGGTCGCGAGACTCTAGGAAGGCTCGCTCGCCAACTCAGCGCCAGACGTTACCAGCTCTGCATCTGCGTCCGATTGGTGCTTCACTGCAGTGTTCCAGCGCCAGATCTGATAGATCGCCGGATAGACAAGCAACTCAAGCACGAACGAAGTGAAGATGCCGCCGACCATGGGCGCGGCGATCCGCTTCATTACATCCGAACCCGCGCCGCTCGCCCACATGATGGGAAACAGCCCGATGCATGTGGTGGCGAAGGTCATGAACTTGGGACGCAGCCGCTTGGCCGCTCCCGTCATAATTGCGTCCTGCAAGTCGGCAAGCGTGCGCATGCGGCTTTCGCGCTTTGCTTCGTCATACGCGAGGTCCAGATAGAGCAACATGAAGACGCCAGTCTCAGCATCCACCCCGAGCAGGGCAATCATGCCCACCCAGACTCCGATGCTCATGTTGTAGCCCGCGAGGTAGAGGAACCAAACGGCGCCCACCGCCGAGAAGGGGACGGCAAGCAGAACGATCAGCGTCTTGGTGAGCGATCGGGTATTGAGATAGAGCAGCAGCATCACCAGGAAAAGGGTGAGCGGCAGAACGAACTTGAGGCGCTGCTTGACGCGCTGCATCGCCTCGTACTGGCCGCTCCAGGAAACCTCGTAACCGGCTGGGAGCTTCAGGTTCTTACGCAGCAGCGCGCCGCCTTCCTCCACATAGCTTTCAGGGTCGCGGTCCGCGATGTCCACGTAAACGTATCCGGTGAGGAGCCCATTCTCATTTCGAATCATGGACGGGCCGCTGCTGGAGTGGATCTCCGCCAGTTCGCTCAAGGGAAGCTGGCGGTCTCCCTTGCCGGAGACGAGGACGCGATTCAGCGCGTCGATGTCACTGCGGAAGTCGCGCTTGTAGCGCACGTTGACGGGATAGCGCTCGCGGCCCATGACTGCGGTGGTTACGTTCTCGCCGCCGATGGCGCTCTGCACCGCTTCCTGAGCCTCCTCAATGCTGATGCCATAACGCGCTAGGCGTTCCCGATTCCACTCAAAGTCCAGGAAGAAGCCGCCGCCGGTGCGCTCGGCAAAGACTCCACGGGTGCCGCGGACGGAGGGCAGGAGCTTTTCGACTTGGGCACCGACGGCTTCGATCTGGTTGACATCGGCGCCGCTGATCTTGAGTCCGACCGGAGTTCGGATGCCGGTCGTCAGCATATCGATGCGTCCCTTGATGGGCATGGTCCAGGCATTGGAAAGGCCGGGGATCTTGAGCGCGGCATCCATCTGGCTGACCAGAGTTTCGGTGGAGAGCGTGTCCGGGGTAATGTGGCGGAAGATGTGTCTCGCCCACTCGGGCGACCACGAGGAGTACCAGGTATCGACGTGCCGCCACTCGCTCCTGGGCTTGAGGATGATGACGGTTTCCAGCATGGAGAGCGGCGCGGGGTCGGTGGAGGTTTCGGCGCGTCCAGCCTTGCCGAGTACGCGGTCAACCTCTGGGAACTGCTTGATGATGCGGTCGCTGACTTGCAGAATCCGCTGCGCTTCCGTAATCGAGATGCCGGGCATGGTGGAGGGCATATACAGGATCGCGCCTTCATCCAGCGGCGGCATGAACTCAGAACCGAGCCTGTTGAATACCGGAATGGTGATGAGAACGATGGCGACAGCGCCGCCAATCACGGCCCACCTCCAGCGCAGAGTCCAGCGGACCACCGGCGAGTAAACGCGGATCAGAATGCGGCTGATCGGGTGCTTGTCCTCCGAGCGAATCTTGCCGATGAGGATGGAATTGGTCATGCGGCAGAGCCACTCGGGGCGGAAGTTGAAGGTCTTGACGTTGGTCAGCAGCAGGCGAAGCGCGGGGTCGAGTGTGACAGCCAGAACGGCGGCGATCACCATTGCCAGCGTCTTGGTGTAGGCCAGCGGCTTGAACATGCGGCCTTCCTGTGCCTCCAGGGTTAGCACGGGCAGGAAGGAGACGGCGATCACGAGCAGGGCAAAGAAGGTGGGCCCGGCAACTTCCTTCACGGCGCTGAGCACCACGTCGTGATAGTTGCCCTTGCGCCCGGACTTCTCCCATAGTTCCAGCTTTTTATGTGTCTGCTCAACGACCACAATGGAGGCATCGATGAGCTCGCCAAAGGCAATGGCGACTCCTGCGAGCGACATAATATTCGCGCTGATGCCCATCATGCGGAAGGGAATGAACGACAGCAGAACAGCAACTGGAATGGTGACGATGGGAATGGCGGCGCTGGGAAAGTGCCAGAGGAAGAGAAGAATGATCAGCACGATGGTCACGATCACTTCAAGGATCGTCTGCTTCACGTTGCTGATGGAGTTGTGAATCAGCTCCGAGCGGTCATAGACCGGGATGATCTTGACTCCGGGCGGGAGTCCCGGTTCGATCTCCCTGATCTTGGCTTTCACGCGGTTGATCACGTCGAGGGCGTTTTCGCCGCTGCGCATGACCACAATGCCGGAGACTACCTCTCCCTGGCCGTTGAAATCGGTCACGCCACGGCGCAGATCGGGGCCAAGAACAACCTCACCCACGTCCTTGATGCGGATCGGGGTGCCCTCGTCCCCGGCGCTGAGGACGATGTTCTCAAAGTCGGAGATGGAGCGGGCATACCCTCGGCCTCGCACCATGTACTCGCTGCCGCCGAACTCCAGCAGGCGTCCACCGACCTCGTTGTTGCCGCCACGCACGGCTTCCACCACGCGGCTGATTGGAATTCCGTAGGCTTTCAGGCGGTTGGGGTCCACGTTGACCTGGTACTGCTTGGTGAACCCTCCAACTGGCGCGACCTCGGCGACGCCGGGCACGGCCTTCAGGTAGTAGCGGAGATACCAGTCCTGATACGAGCGCAGGTCTGCCAGGCTCATTTTTCCGGTGGTATCGGTGAGGGCATACTGGTAGACCCAGCCGAGGCCAGTTGCGTCGGGACCTAGCTCTGCCTTTACTCCCTCGGGCAGGCGCGGCAGAACCCCGGAGAGATACTCCAGGGTACGCGAGCGCGCCCAGTAAAGGTCGGTGCCATCCTTGAAAATGACATAGACATACGAGTAGCCAAAGTCGGAGAAGCCGCGCACCGTCTTCACATTTGGCGCTCCGAGCATTGCGGTCACAATGGGGTAGGTGACCTGGTCTTCGATGATGTCGGGACTGCGGTCCCAGCGGGAGTAGATGATGACCTGGGTGTCACTGAGGTCGGGTGTGGCATCAAGCGGAACCGTAACCATGGCCCAGTACCCCGCGATGCAGGCGACGGCCGTGAGGGCAAAAATGATTAGCTTATTGTGAACCGAAAAATCGATGATGCGATTTATCATGGCCCGAACCTTTTCCCATTGGCATCTTCAGCCCGGAATCAGGAGAAGATCAGTCAGGTGCTCTGAAATTTGATGCTCGATAGGCCCGCACGGTCACTTTCAAATTTAGTGAACAATCGTGCACCTCGCTACCGGGTAAGGGGCAGAGTGAAGGAAAATACCGAGCCCCGCCCCGGCTGGGTTGTCAGTGAGATGCTTCCACCGTGTGCTTCCACGATTGCTTTGGCAATCGCAAGGCCCATTCCAGTGCCCTGCACACTCTGGCGCTGGCCCCGCCCGCGGTAAAACTTGTCAAAAATCATGCTCTGATCGATGGCGTCGATTCCCGGTCCCTGATCGGCCACGCTGGTGACAAGCATATTTCCCTGCACCTCGGCGGTGATGGTGATTGGCGTGCCACGGGGCGAGTACTTGCCGGCATTGTCCAGCAACTGGGAGAGAATCTCCTCGGTGTGGCGCAGGTCCATGTTCACCCTGGGCAGGGAGTCGCTCGCGTTCACCTTCACTTCGTGCCGCGCCAGGGTATTCTGATTGGTCGCCAGCGCGGCGTCAATTGCCTCCTGAATATGGTGAGGCTCGAGGTTCAGTTCCACGGCATGGGCGTCCAGTTGAGCCATCTGCGCGGCTTCTCCCACCAGGCGATCGAGCCGGTCGCTCTCTTCGTTAATGATCGTCAGCAATTCCTTGCGCGACGCTTCGTCGAGTTGTCCGTCGCCCAGAAGCGACTGCGCCGAGGCCTTGATGGCGGTCAGCGGCGTGCGGAAGTCGTGGGTAACCGAGTCCAGCAGAATGGAGCGCAGACGCTCACTTTCGCGTCCGGCCTCCGAGTGCGCCAGCTTCTCGACGGCTCCCGCGCGCTCTATGGCGATAGCTACCAGGCTGCCAATTGCCTCCATGCTCTCCGGCGAGAGGTTGCCGCCAATTACGGCAAGAGCTCCCACCGAACGCAGCCCAATGCGGAGGGGACGGATGCGAAGGCTTTGGTTGTGGACCGGTTCGCCGCGTTGGCTGACCCGCTGCAAGTCCTCGGCGGAGATCAGGTCGCGGGCACGCAGGTCGGAGTAGTACACCTTCCTGCTATGGATGGAAAACATTCCCGCGTACTCCGCGCCGAAGATCTCAACCACCCTGACGGGAATCGCATTCACGAGGGCAAGCACGTTGTCAGCGGTGAGCATCTGCTGGCTGAAGGCATAGAGTTGCTCCAACTCGCGGCGGCGGCTGGTTGCGTTGGCGGTTTCACGCCGGGCCCGCTCGGAGAGTTGGCTGGCAATCACGGCAGTGAACAGAAAGGTGAAGAGCGCAATCCAGTTCTGCGGATCGGCAATCGTGAAGGTTCCAATCGGCGGCAGGAAAAAAAAGTTATAGGCAAGCGTAGCGATGACGGAAAAGAAGATCGCGCAACGCAATCCCCAGGCGGCTGAGATCATCAAGACAGCCAGGAGAAATGCAAATCCGACAGTGCTGGAATTGGCGTGCAGGAACCGACAAACGGTGACCAATACTGCCACCAACGCACTGGAAAGAAGATAGCGAGCGGCTTGGGTTTGCAGGAGCTTGTTCACAGAACGGAATTGTAGCCTATTCGACAATTCGCGGCGCTTGCTTGACAATAGGCGCGATATGCAGAAGACACCGGAACAGTGGCTGGAGGAAACCGCACCGACCAAGAAGCGGGGGCTGTTCAAGCTCTTTCTTGGCTATGCTCCCGGTGTTGGTAAGACCTACAGCATGTTGAGCGAGGGCATCCGGAGGTACAGCCGCGGAGAGAATGTTGTGATCGGCGTGGTGGAAAGCCACGGCCGCGCGGCGACCGCCGAACTTGCGGGACGCCTGCCCGTGGTGCCGCGTAAACAACTCATGTACAAGGGTACCGCCTTCGACGAAATGGACGTCGATGCGATTCTCCAGCTTCATCCCGAAATCGTGCTGGTGGATGAGCTTGCTCATACCAACATCGAGGGCAGCAAGCACCGGAAGCGTTACGAAGATGTGATGGAGTTGCTGAATGCCCAGATCGATGTGGTTTCGACGATGAACGTGCAGCACATCGAGAGCGTGACGCCGCTGGTGGGGCGCATCACCGGAGTGGTGGTTCGTGAAACCGTTCCCGACTGGGTATTGCAGAGGGTGGATGAAATCGTACTCGCCGACCTGACCCCGGAAGCGCTCCAGGCTCGCATGAAGCGTGGCGACATTTACCCGCTGGAGCGGAGTGACCGCGCGCTCTCAAATTTCTTCCGTCCAGGCAATCTCATTGCTCTCCGCGAACTGGCTCTCCGGCAGGTGGGCAGCGTGGTGGACCGCAGCCTGGAGAGCTACATGGAGAAGGAGCACATCGAGAATCGGACGCCGATTACGGAGAGGATCGCCGTCTGCATAAGCTCGAATCCAGTGGCGCAATACCTGATCGCGCGGACCGGCAGAATGGCCGAGAAGACCGGGGCGGAGTTCTTCGTAATTTACGTTGATATTGGGAAGGACGACGATCCTGACTACCGGCGCACCCTTGAGGAAAACTTCCGCTTCGCGGAAAACCTCGGCGCGCAGATCGTGAAGACCAAGGGGAAAAAAGTCGCCGAGGAAGTAGCGAAGATCGTGAAGGAGAAGCACATCACGCAGGTTGTCTTCGGACGCTCGGCCCTTACCGGGTGGAGAAAGTATCTCTACCTTTCGGCGATTCACGACTTTCTTCGCGAAGCTCCGAAAGTGGACGTGCATATTGTTACGCAGGAGTCCAAGTGAGCATGACGACCGATATCGCGCAGCGCAACATTCTGGTGGTGGACGACGAATCGCAGATTACCCGCGTGCTCAGAACCTCGCTCTCCGGGCAAGGATACATTGTGAGAACAGCGGGTGACGGCGATGAAGCGTTGGAAGTGATGCGGCAATGGACTCCAGACCTGGTGATTACCGATCTCTCCATGCCGAACATGGGCGGGCTTGAGTTGTGCCGCAGGATACGCAGTAAGTCCCTGGTTCCCATCATCGTGCTTTCGGTTCGCGGCGAGGAGAAGCCGAAGGTTGAGGCTCTCGACTCCGGCGCTGACGATTACGTTACAAAGCCATTCAACATGAATGAACTCGTGGCTCGCGTCCGCGCCAGCTTGCGCAGGGCAAACCGCCCGGTGCCGGAAGAGAATGCGAGCTGCATTGAAGCCGGTGACTTTCGCATCGATCTGCTGACCCGGTTAGTGACGGTGCGCGACCGTGAGGTCCGGCTCACCCCGAAGGAGTTTGACCTTCTCAGCTACCTGGCAAGAAACCCTGGGAGAGTGATCACTCATCACACGCTGCTCGCCGCGGTGTGGGGTGGAATGAGTACCCAGCAGCCGGAGTATCTTCACGTGTTTATCAATCACCTCCGCAAGAAGCTTGAGCCCGAGGACGGATCGGTCCGCTACATCTTGACTGAGAAGTGGGTTGGCTACCGCTTTGAGCCCGGCGAAGCGTCGTAGCCCTGTCCGGAAAGGACTCATGACGAGCGACGTCAGCCTTGTTTAGGAACTATTAAGGCACTCTTTATTCGTGGTTTAGGCGCAGCGATATCAAATTGAACTGAAGGCCGACCGAGTCAGAGTTGATGGCTCGCCCGCCCGGGAGGTTCGTATGATGAGCTTCGCGATTTTCCTCACCGTTTGCTGCGTTGGCGTTCTTTACCTGCTTGGATTCCTTCTCGCCATCGAGTCTGACCTCCGGCGTGGCCGGAACCGCGCCGCCGCCAAGCTCGAACGCGTCTCCAGTGGGTACGCCAAGGTCGCGGATGCGGCTTCCGTCCTCACGCTTGTGCACTCGAATCCATTGCGCCGGGTCTCCGCTGCGCGCCGATCTTCGGCGGCCGCCTTTGATGCACCCGAGCACAAATCGCAATTCAAAGAGGCGTAGGAACGAACCGCGCGTTTAGGAACTTTTTAGGAACTCTTTAGGTGGGCTTTATCGCCGGTCCAGTCCAATGGACTGAGGCAGAGTAGCGCATTGGCAATGAGCTGTGCGCCAGGGGAGAGAAGATGCAGGACTTGGTATTCGTCGTCATTACGATTGTGTTCTTCGCGGTGTCAATCGGCTACGTTCACTTCTGTGAACGGCTCCGGTAGGGAGACTGAAAATGGAAGCGATAGTGATGCTTGCGGTGACGGCCTTGATGCTGATTTATCTGTTCTACGCACTTCTGCGCCCGGAGAAGTTCTGAGATGACGATCAACGGATGGCTGCAAATTCTGCTCTTTCTGCTGCTCGTACTTGCGGTCACAAAGCCGCTTGGCGTGTTCGTGGCGCGGGTATTCAATCGCGAAAAGACATTTATGGATCCGGTGCTGCGGCCAATTGAAAAATTGATCTACCGCACGACCGGCGTGGACGAGGAGCACGAGATGGCCTGGACGGAGTATGCCATAGCCATGCTTCTCTTCAGTGTTGTCTCGATGCTGCTGCTGTACCTGATCCAGCGTGTCCAGGGCTACTTGCCCTTCAATCCACAAAAGCTTGGAGCTGTGGCTCCCGCGAACCTGGCGTGGAATACCGCCGCCTCATTTACGACGAACACCAACTGGCAAGCCTACTCCGGCGAAACTACGATGAGCTACTTTACCCAGATGATGGGGCTGGCTTATCACAACTTTGTTTCCGCCGCGACCGGCATTGCGCTGGCGATCGCCTTCATTCGCGGCATCGCGCGGCGACAGATGGCGACGATCGGAAACTTCTGGGTTGACCTGGTACGGAGCACGTTGTGGCTCTTGCTGCCGTTCTGCGTAGCGGGTGCGCTGCTGCTGGTATCCCAGGGAGTTGTGCAAAATCTGCGCCCGTACGACACGGTGAAGATCGTGGAGCCGCAACAAGTGCCGCACGTTGGCTCTGACGGCAAGCCCGCGGTTAGCGCCGATGGCAAGCCTGTGATGGACACGGTTACCGATCAGACCATCGCGCAAGGACCGGTGGCTTCGCAGGAATTCATCAAGGAGTGGGGAACCAACGGCGGCGGCTTCTTCAACGCGAACAGTTCGCATCCGTTTGAGAATCCAACTCCGTTCTCAAATCTGCTTGAGATGTTTTCCATCTTCGCCATAGGCTCCGCGCTTACCTACACGCTGGGCCGCATGACCGGCTCGCAGCGGCACGGATGGGCGGTGTGGGGAGCGATGGCTGTGCTCTTCCTTGCCGGCGTAACGGTGGCCTACTGGGCTGAAGCGCAAGGGAACCCGCTGCTGCACGGAGTGGACCAGCATTCCAGCGCTACCCAGCCGGGCGGAAACATGGAGGGCAAGGAGACACGCTTCGGCGTTGCCAACTCCGCACTCTTCGCCACGGTCACCACGGACACGAGCTGCGGCGCAGTCAACAGCTGGCACGATTCGTTTACTCCCCTGGGCGGACTGGTTCCGCTGGTCAACATCTCATTGGGCGAGGTGATCTTCGGCGGAGTCGGCTCAGGCATGTACGGAATGATTGTTTTTGTCGTGCTGACGGTGTTTATCGCGGGCTTAATGGTTGGCCGCACGCCGGAGTACCTGGGCAAGAAGATTGAGAGTTACGAGGTGAAGATGGCAATGTTGTTTGCGCTCATCTTCCCGCTGATTATTCTGACGTTGACGGCCGTCTCGAGCGTGAAGCAGTTCGGCACGTGGGCCATCGCCAACCCGGGACCGCACGGGCTTTCTGAAATTCTGTATGCGTTCACGTCGGCTGCGGGAAACAACGGCTCGGCCTTCGGTGGCTTGAATGCAAATACGGCCTGGTACAACGTCGCGATTGGGTTTGCGGCCCTCGGCGGACGCTTCCTGATGAAGATTCCAATGCTGGCCATTGCGGGCAGCCTGGCGAGCAAGAAATACGTGCCGCCTTCCGTCGGAACATTTCCGGTGACGACGCCGCTGTTCAGCGTGCTGCTGATTGGCGTGATTATCATTCTGGGCGCGCTCACCTTCTTTCCCGCGCTCAGCCTCGGTCCAATTCTTGAACACCTGCTGATGAATGCAGGGAAGGCTTTCTAAGGAAATCATGTCGAGCACATCGAAAAATCGCAAGTCCATCTGGGACCCGACCATTGTTCGCGGGGCGGCAATCAATTCCGTGCTCAAACTGAATCCGCGCAAGATGATGGGCAATCCGGTCATGTTCATCGTCGAGGTGGGCAGCGTCATCACCACGATCCTGCTGATCCTGCGCCCACATGAGGCGTTCAAGTTCAATCTTCAAATCACGCTGTGGCTGTGGTTCACCGTAATGTTCGCGAACTTTGCCGAAGCGATGGCCGAGGGACGCGGCAAGGCGCAGGCGGATACGCTGCGTAAGGCCCGCTCCGAGACGGTTGCCAACCGCCTTACGGCGAACGGAACGGTAGAACAGGTGGCAAGCTCCATTCTGCGCGCGCAGGATGTGGTGGTGGTTTCCGCTGGGGAGTTCGTTCCCGGCGACGGCGAGATCATCGACGGCATCGCATCGGTCGACGAATCGGCGATCACCGGCGAGTCGGCTCCCGTGATTCGCGAATCGGGTGGGGACCGCTCGGCTGTGACTGGCGGTACGCGAGTCTTGTCGGATCAGATCAAGGTGAAGATCACTTCTAACCCTGGCGAGACGTTTCTCGACAGGATGATCGCGTTGGTGGAAGGCGCCGAGAGGCAGAAGACGCCAAACGATATTGCGCTGAACATTCTGCTCGCCGGACTGACGATTGTGTTCCTGCTCGCGGTGGTTACACTGCAGCCGTTCGCAATTTACTCCGGCGCCCCTCAAACGGTATTCGTGCTGGTGTCTCTATTGGTCTGTTTGATCCCGACGACGATTGGCGGCCTGCTCTCCGCAATTGGAATCGCCGGCATGGACAGACTGGTGCAGCACAACGTGCTCGCCATGTCCGGGCGCGCCGTGGAGGCCGCTGGCGACGTCAACACTCTGTTGCTCGACAAGACAGGAACCATTACGCTGGGCAACCGGCAGGCCTCGCGCTTCGTTCCCGCGCCGGGAGTCTCCGAGGCGGAACTCGCAGACGCTGCGCAACTTTCCTCGCTCGCCGATGAAACGCCGGAAGGCCGCTCCATCGTGGTTCTGGCGAAGGAGAAGTACAACCTCCGCGGCCGCGAACTGCAAGACCACAAGGCCGAGTTTGTTCCCTTCACGGCGCAGACAAGAATGTCAGGCGTGAACCTCAACGGCTTTCAGATCCGCAAAGGATCGGTAGATGCAATCGAGCGCTATGTGCAGGAGAATTCCGGTGTTTTCGCGCCCGAGGTCCGAGCCCTGGTGGATGAGATTGCGCGTGCAGGAAGCACGCCGCTGGTGGTAGCTGAGCGGCGGCGCGGCGCGCTTGGCGTGATCGAGTTGAAGGACATCGTCAAGGGTGGAATGCGTGAGCGCTTTGACCAGTTGCGGGCGATGGGAATTCGCACGGTGATGATCACCGGCGACAATCCGTTGACCGCGGCGGCTATTGCGCGCGAAGCCGGCGTGGACGACTTCCTCGCGCAGGCGACGCCGAAGGACAAGATGGACCTGATCCGCAAGGAACAGTCCGAGGGAAAGCTCGTTGCGATGACGGGCGACGGAACCAACGACGCGCCGGCACTGGCGCAGGCCGACGTGGGCGTGGCGATGAACTCCGGCACGCAGGCGGCAAAAGAGGCCGGAAACATGGTCGATCTCGACTCCAACCCCACTAAGTTGATTGAGATTGTCGGAATCGGAAAGCAACTGCTGATGACACGAGGAGCACTGACGACCTTCTCGATCTCCAACGACGTTGCCAAGTACTTCGCAATCATTCCGGCGATGTTTGCGGGAACCTTCCCGGTGCTGAACGCTCTGAACGTTATGCACCTGAAGACGCCGCAATCGGCGGTGCTTTCGGCGGTGATCTTCAACGCGATCATCATCGTCATGCTGATCCCGCTGGCGCTGAAGGGGATCAAGTATCGCCCGATGGGAGCGGCGGCTTTGCTGCGCCGCAACCTCCTCATCTACGGAGTGGGCGGAATCATCGCGCCATTTATCGGCATCAAGCTGATCGACATTCTGATTACCAGCGCAGGGCTGGCATAGAGGCGGGAGCGAACGATGAAACGCAATATCATTACCGCGATTTTGATGACCGTAGTTACCACGATTCTCTGCGGAGCCGTCTATCCGCTGATCGTGACAGGCCTTGCGCAACTGCTGTTTCACGATAAGGCGAATGGACAGTTGATCTCCCAGGGCGGCAAGCTGATTGGCTCGCGCATCATCGCACAGCCATTTACTGGTGCGGGATATTTTCATCCGCGCGGCTCGGCGGCGGGCAACGGCTATGACGCGGCAAATTCAGGCGGAACCAACTACGGCCCAACGAACCAGAAGCTGGTGGACCGCGTAAAGACCGACGTTGCCGCGGCGCAGGCTGAGAATCCCGCGAAGTCGGTTCCCGCGGACTACGTGACGACATCGGCCTCGGGGCTAGATCCCGACATCTCGCCGGCGAATGCTGCGTTCCAGGCGCCGCGTGTTGCCAAGGAGAGAGGCATCAGCGAAGAACAGATGATGGCGCTGGTTCAACAGCACACGGAAGAGCGGCAATTTCATATTCTGGGCGAGGCGCGGGTCAACGTGCTTGAACTGAACCTTGATCTCGATTCGAAATTCCCATTGCAGAAGAGAGCTTCGCGATAGCCGCACTTGAAACCAGGAGTTGAGAAAGTGGCCCAGCGCGGGCCATTTTCCTTTGTACGTTTGAAATCCATCTCCGTACGGGTGTATGTTCAGCGCTGCGATGGCAAACCTTTTGAACTCATCCCTTGAAACTCCTGAGGCGCGGCGCGAACTGGGACAGCAGCGGCGCAAGCAGATGAAGCGCCAGAACCACAGCCAGTGGGACGCGAAGCAACGGCGGCACGATCCTCTCAAACTGCTTGCGGAAAGTATGCGCGGACGCGTTCCTTCTCTGGTACGGATGAAGTATGAGCGCATGCTGGCTTCGCCCTTCGGATATTTTCGCGGCGCCGTTCCCGTGATGGCCGCCGACCTGGCGCTGCTGCCGAACACCGGCATTGTGAACCAGATCTGCGGCGACGCGCATGTGCGCAACCTGGGAGCATACGCCGCACCCGACGGGCGGCTGGTCTTCGATATCAACGATTTTGACGAGACAACGCGCGCTCCGTTTGAATGGGACCTGAAGCGCCTCTCCACCAGCTTGATGCTGGCGGGACGCGAAGCAGGCGCGAAGGACGGTTTCACCAAAGATGCGGTGCTGGCGTTTCTTGATAGTTACAGGAGATGCGCGCGTACATTCGCAAAGATGCCCGTGCTGGAGGTGGCGCGCTTCCAGGTGCATCGACTGATGAGGGGCGCGCTGGTGTCAGATGTGCTCATGAAGGCGGAGCGCTCGACGGCGCTGCACACGCTGGAGAGTTTGACGGTGCCATCAGGGAAAGGCGCGGGGCGCATCTTCCGCGAGATGAAACCGACCCTGTGGCGAATCGGCGGAGCGCAGGCGCGCCAGGTACTGGGCTCGATGAAGGAGTACTTCGAAACGCTGTTGCCGGAGCGTCAGCATATTCTGTCGCAGTACCGGCCGGTTGATGTGTGCTTCAAAGTGGTGGGGACGGGCAGCGTGGGCACGCGTGATTACTGCGTGTACCTGGAGGGGAATGGGGCGGGCGATCCGCTGTTTCTGCAGATCAAGGAAGAGGTGGGTTCAGCGTATCTGCCGTATGTCAACGGCGACGGAAAGAAGCATCACTGGGGACGACTGGTGGCGGAGGGGCAGCGCGCAATGCAGATGGAGTCCGATCCATTCCTGGGCTGGACGACGATTGCAGACCGCGACTACCTGGTGCGGCAGCTCAATGATCATAAGGCTTCCATTGAGGTTGCAGACTTGAAGGGGCCGGGGCTAACAGCGTACGCGGAGCTGTGCGGAGAGCTGCTGGCGCGCGGACATGCGCGCTCAGGAGATGTGCAGATGATTGTGGGGTACGTGGGCAGCGGAAAGAGCTTTGCGGAGGCGATTGTGCAATTCGCCAGTGTTTATGCGGCTCAAACGGAGAAAGACTGGGAGGCGCTGCGAAAATCGAAGCATGCGCCGCAAATGAAGGCTGGGGCAGGGAAGCCCGGAGGATTGGCGAAGTAGATAATCGTTGGCGAAGGGATGGTTACTACTTGGGCAATCGTTGGGCAGGGTGCTCAAGGATTGACTGCATGATTACTGAATCAGGCGGAGGGGGTTGCCGCTGAAGGTAATCCCTGGAGGCGATTGGTTGGCTTGAAGGAGTGGCGCGGGAGAGTCCGCGCCACTCCTTGTTTTAGTTCTGTGGCGATGTGTACCAATTGAGCCGTGAGAACGAGGGGTTGACGGTTGGAGCCGTCGGCGCGCCCAAGGTCACCGTGGTGGCGGGGAACCATGGCGGCCCGAAGCCGTTGGGATTCTGGAACCGTGTGTCGTAGTAAGTATTCGACTGATTCATGTTGACGCCGTGCGCGTTGGCTTCCGATCTTCCGCCGACGATGGTGAGCGTGTTGATCTGATCGGTGGTGGCGAGTCCGCAAGTGGACTGCATGCTGGACTGCGTACAGCCCTGGCTGAGAGCCGCGATCGCTCCGTCGATTTCCAAATTGCCATTTCCGTACGGGCTGTTGAGGGCGATGTTTCCGGTGGCGGTGTAGAGGCCGAGCACCTGTCCTTTGTCGTTGGCGGGGATTGGCGTGTCGGCGCTGTTGAGCGTGACGGGCTCCTCTTTATAGAGGAGGTCGCCGGTGACGTTGATGTCTCCGTTTGCGACGATGGTGAGCTGAACGCCATCCTGAATCGCAGCCTGCCCCTGGCCAGGACCGCTGAGGCCGGAGTAGTTATTGCCGCTGGTGTTGCCGCCGATATTTCCATCGACGTACAGCACGGTTTGCGGAGAGGACGAGCCGTTGTGGGGAACGCCGGTCAGATGGAGGGTCTTGCTGCCGCTGACCAGGGTGGTGGTGTTGGCGGCGATGTCAGTGGTGATGGTGGTGGTGGTGCCGTTCTGGACGATGGTGTAAATCTGCGTGGGATTGTTGGAGCTATCGGTGCCAGGCGTCAGCAAGATCGAAGTGACGCTACCTTCCACATAGAAGCCGCCGCCCGTGACGGCGGTTCCATTGGTGGGAACATAGATGCCGGACGATGCGCCGCCCGTGGGATATGCCGTGCCGTTGATGTTCTGAAGAGTTGCATTGAGGTTGGCATTGCTGACGGTGGGCGGAGCCGGGCTTGATAAGTTGCCACAGACATTGCTTCCCTCGCCGCATCCCATTCCATCAAGAACCGCCCACTTCTGGCTGAAATCATTCGCGGGCAGGGGAGCAGCGGCTGCGCCCACGGTCAATCCCTGCTGGAAGGTTGGCGCGATGGTCTGCCCGTTATAGGTGGCGCTTGAGTTGGCGGAATCGACATAGCAGTATGGGTTGCAACGGCTGCCGGTGAAATCGTAGGAGACAGTTGCGCCGGACTGGCCGACCGAGCCGGTGAATACGTAACTGCCACCGGAGCCAAAGTTCCACGAGCCGTTGGTCCACTGAGGACCGGTCAGGGTTCCGTAGACAAGAGGGCTGGAGTTTGCCGCGAAGCTGTTAATGAATGCGCCGAAGGCGGAGAATTTCTTGCCGGATGCTCCACCGTTGGGGGAGACCGAGATGGTCAGCATTCCGCGTTCGGAGGTTGTGACCTGCTGAGATCCGGGGCCTTTTCCCAGGGCGACGAGGTAGTAGTTGTAGACATAAGTGCAGGGAGCACAGGGAGCCGTGGTGGGCGAAGACATGGCCGTGTTGAGAGTGAAGGTCGATGCGTTGGAAAGCTCGAAGTAACCGGGCCAGGAATTGGCAGCCTGCGTGCCAGAGGCGGTGAGGAGGCGGAAGCTGCCTCCATACGAAGACATGATAGACGAGAGGGCATTGCTGGCGACGGTAGAGGGGTTCGCGATGGGATAGTAGGTGCATCCGTAGTTTGCGGTACTGGCAGCACCCCAGGTTGCGCAAGCGCCGGTATTGACCACGGCGTTGACCTGATTCTGCAACTGCTGGCGGACGAGGTTCAAACCCGTATCAGCCGAATAGTAGGAGCTGCGGTAGTTTCCGTAGTAGCCATTGATCAACACATCGGAGTTGACGGCGAGCACCATTCCAAGGCCAAGGATGCTCATGAGGAAGAGGAGGAGCAAGGCCATGACGAGGGCGATTCCAGACTGCTTGCTGTTGCGAAGAGAGGAGCCGGCGGCGAGGACGACTTCACGGATCGACTGCCTGTGCGAGAGGAATGATTGCGTTCTCATTGCAGTACCTCTGGATTCATGTTGCGCGGGTTGACGACCAGAGCGGTTCCCTGGACCTGATATGGGCCATGGTCAAACCCGTTGCGAAATACATAATTGTTTACAACATTGGTATTTCCGGTGAAGGCTGGAGTGGTGCGTCCGATCAACGAGACCCGGACCGAGCGCAGACGGGTGAAGTCATAGGCGTTGGCGCCGGAGGTGCCGTAGGTGAGGCTGTAAGTGGAAGAATCGTAATTGTAGTTTGTGATGTCGCCGATGCTTGCGGAGTAAGGATCATTCCAGACGGAGCCGCCGACCTTGAATCCGATGACCTGCTCCATGACGACGGAGCCCGCTCCATTGGCATAGCGAATGAGCTTGGGGTTGGTGATGTCAGGCGAGGTGGAACTCTGGTCACAGGTGTAGGGGGTGGTGGGGCTGCCCGGCCCGGCACAGACCTGGTAGGTAATGGGCGCGAGCTTCAGGATGTAGTCATTTCCGCAGTAGGAGTTGGTGAGCTGGCTGGGGTTGCCCGCGGCGGCGACGGTAGCGGGCGGGCAGGGTGAGGCACCGCTGCAGGCCGAGATGTTCAGTGGATCATTGGCGAGAGTATTGCTTCCATTGGTGGTTGGCTGGAAGGTGAAGATGACGGCCTTCCCGGTGCTATTGACGGTGGGGACGGCGGTCAGGACGACCGAGGTGTATTGCTGCGGCTGGTTCAGGACTCCGGTGAGACTGACGAGGAGGAGCTGATCACCGATTTTGTAGGATGAGGCAGTCGCGGCAAGCGAGGCGAGCGCTGTCTGCGCTCCAGTGGAAGGGTTGATGGTGTAGCCGAGTTGACCGTAGGCAGTTCCGGAGTCGGTATTGGAACAGTTGTTGTTGGGATCGGTTCCGCCGGTTGTATCGGTTGCGTTGACGATGGGATAAGTGCTATCGACGGCGATGACGCTGAGTTCGTCAAAGCAATTGGGACCGTAAGTGGAAGTGGAAGATGTGTAGCAGCTTTGCCCGGTGGCCACGAAGTGGTTGAGCACGGTCACACCGACGGGACCGGTGGAGACACTGACATTCTGATAGTAGCCACTGCCTGCATTGGCAAGATCCATTTGCAACATTGCCGCCGTGGAGCGCAGCGCCATGTTCAAGCCGACGACGCCGGTGAGACTGGAAGCGGCATTCTGCTGGCTGTTCATCATGGTGAAAGCGGCTCCGCTGATGATGGCAAAAAGCGCGACGGCGATGATGAGCTCGACGAGAGTTGTGCCAAGCTGGCGGCGCCTGCCGCGATGGGGCCGCATGGGATGAGCGAAGAGGCCAGGCGATCTCATGGCCGCACCAGGCTCATCTGGAAGGTGACTCCCGGCTTTACGGTCTGGTCCGTGAGAGTGACCAAGACGGTGATGCGACGGACTCCGGCAACGGCCACGCCGTTGATGAGCGGATTGGCCTCGATGACCCAGCGACGGTGAAAGGTCAAGTTGTTGGGAGAGACGGTTGAGGAGACCGGTGCAGTGGCTCCGCCGGCCGGAATGGTGCCATCGGGCGAGTGGTAGGTGGTGTAGTAGCCGGTGTTTCCGCCGGAGACGGCGGAAATTGTCTCGGCAAAGCAGCCGTCGGTGGGGTTGGGGCAATCGGTGGCGTTGGTGACGTCAATGCTGACGTTGTCGTAATAAAAGACGGTCACGGTGTTTCCGCCGCAGGTGATGCTGGTGGAGGTGTCAGCGGTGAGGCTGCCTTCGGCGGTGTCAGTCCCCTGGACGCAGATCTGGGGATCGCTTGTGTCGACGCCAGCGGAGAAACTTCCAGACCAGCGATTGAGATCCTCAAGTTTCTCAGAGGCGAGGGTTCCGCCGAGGCTCATGTACTTGGATTGACGTCCGCGGGTGAGCATGGTGGCGGACAAGGCGGCCATGGCCGAGACGCCGATGACGAGCACGGCAATGGCGATGATGACCTCAAGGAGGCTAAAGCCACGGGAGCGGCGCAGGTTACTGGACCTTGACATAACCCACTCCTGAGACATTGACGGTCTTGGTTGCGCTGCCGGTGGTCTGCGAGATGACGAGTAGGTAACTGGTCGGCACCGCGCTCCCGGCGGGGGTGACGGTTCCGCTTGGATTGAATTGCAAGGTGGCGGTGGGATTACCGCTGTTGATGGCAGTTCCGTTGACGGAGGAGAGAGAGATTTCGGAGGCGGTATAGGGAACGACGGTGGAGCCTCCGGTGACGTAACTCTGCGCGGTAAAAGTTGTGCTGCAAGTGGGCGGGGTGGTGGCGGTGAGGGTCTGCGCCAATACCTGATAGCTCTGCGCCGAGACGGCAAGCTGTACCGGGCAGCCGTTGGAGATGGCCCGATAACGTGCGCTCTGGACGGCTGCGGAAAGAGCACTGGCGGCAGAGCCGAGGTGCATGTTGCTCATGGTGTTGCGGATGCTGGGCAATGCCACGACGACCATGAGACTGCCAATGGCGAGGACCACCATGATCTCAATGATGCTGAATCCCGCAGCGCGGCGCCCGGCCGCTTTGAGCGGCGCTGCCCCTGACCGAAAAGCCCGGAAGATTGAATTCGTCTGCATAAAAGCCGCCTGACAGCTTTCTCGCGTCCGTGTTCCGTGAAACCGGCGGACAGAATCCTGGGGGAAGGTTCCGTTCGCAGTGGAAAACGAGTTGGACTGCTACGACTTGGCGCCTGACAAGAAGCAAACCGCGATCCTGAAAAAGCGGACCAGCTAAAGGCGCGACGTTAAGAACCAGGAGTCACGCCGATCACTTGAAATACCACCGCACCTACAGAGCGACGCGAAAAGAAGATGCGGAGAATGCACATTATGACCGGCCCAGTGTACGTGCATATCAACATAGTGCAAAACATAAGAAGGGCATAGTACGGAAAGAGATACCCGTCACACTTTAGTAATCAGAAGTGTAATTCCAATGAGATTACCGAGTTATGAGGAAAATGAGTACTGATGGTGGGAGGGTGGAGGGTTACTGAGTCGTTACTAGAAGGAGAGAGGGGATGGAGGTTGTGAGGGCGAGAAGTCCACAACAAAGTCAACAGCCCCACATCTGCCCAACAGCGGGGCAGATATGGGGCACCAGAACAGGATAGGGAAACCGGTGCATGAGTGGAGCTTTGGATTGAACGGGCCTTGGGGGAGGCTGCGGGAAATTGATTGCACTGGTGGAGGTTCCCTTTTATAGTTTGCGGTCAGGATTATGCAGGCGAAAAGCTGACGGCTGTAGCAACCAGAAGGCAGGGGGATTATGAACACGTTTCCTATCATGCTGGGCGCGCTGTGCGTTTACGCGCTCGCGTACCGATATTACAGCGCCTTTATCACGGCGAAGGCGCTGGTGCTGGACGATCGACGGATTACTCCCGCTCATACATATGAAGATGGACACAATTATGTGCCTTCCCCGAAATGGGTTCTGTTCGGACATCACTTTGCGGCGATTGCGGGAGCAGGGCCGCTGGTGGGACCGACGCTGGCCGCGCAGTTCGGATTTGCTCCGGGATTTTTGTGGCTGCTGATTGGCGCGGTGGTTGCGGGATGCGTGCAGGATTTCACGGTTCTGGCGGCGTCGGTGCGGCACAAAGGGCGCTCGCTGGCTGACATTGCGCGGACGGAGATTGGCCCGTTTGCCGGACTGGTTTCGATGATCGCGGTGCTGTTCATCCTGCTGGTGACGCTGGCCGGGCTGGGCATTGTGGTGGTGAACGCGCTGGCGAACAGTCCCTGGGGCGTGTTTACGATTGGGATGACGGTTCCGATTGCGCTGATCATGGGCGTGTGGATGTTCAAGAGCCACGGCGGCGAGATTCAGATTACGGGGCCGAGCATTTTCGGCGTGGTGTGCCTGCTGGCAGCGGTTGCGGGCGGACATGCGTTTGCCGCGAGCAGCATGGCGAGCACGCTGACCTTCACTCCGCACCAGATCACGATGATGATGATGATTTACGGGTTTGTGGCTTCGGTGCTGCCGGTGTGGCTGCTGCTGGAACCGCGCGACTATCTGTCCACGTATGTGAAGCTGGGAACGATTGCGGCGCTGATCATCGGCGTGTTCGTGGTGCATCCGAACATTCAGTTTCCGAACTTCACTCCGTTCATCCATGGCGGCGGGCCGATCATCAAGGGCAAGCTGTTCCCGTTCCTGTTTGTGACGATTGCGTGCGGCGCGATCTCGGGCTTCCACTCGCTGGTGTCTTCGGGCACGACTCCGAAGATGCTGGACAAGGAGACGGATGCGAGGTTCATCGGCTACGGCGCGATGCTGTGCGAGTCGCTGGTAGGCGTGCTGGCACTGATCGCCGCGTGCTCGATGAATCCGGGCGACTACTTTGCGATCAACTGCCCTCCGGCGGTGTTTGCCAAGCTGGGACTACACACGGTGAATCTGGATATGTTCTCGCGCGAGGTTGGCGAGAACCTGGCGGGGCGCAGCGGCGGCGCAGTATCACTGGCAATCGGCATGGCGCAGATATTCAAAGGGCTGCCGGGGATGGACAAGCTGATGGGCTACTGGTACCACTACGCCATCATGTTTGAGGCGCTGTTCATTCTGACGACGGTGGATACGGGAACGCGCGTGGCCCGCTACGTGTTGCAGGAACTGATTGGCAAAGCGTACAAGCCATTTGCCAACAACGCCTGGCTGCCGAGCAACCTGACGGCAACGACGGTGGTGGTTGCAGGCTGGGGCTACCTGATCTGGACGGGAAATATCTCGACGATCTGGCCGCTGTTTGGAACCGGAAACCAGTTGCTGGCGACGATTGCGCTGGCGGTGACGACGACGTTCCTGATCAACATGGGGAAGGCGAAATACGCGTGGCTTACCTTCCTGCCGATGTGCTTTGTCGGCGTGACGACGATTACGGCTGGAGTTGAGTCGATCCAGAACATCTTCTGGCCGCTGCGCTTGCAGCCAGGGAAGTACTTTGCAGGATGGCTGGATACGGGCCTGATGGTTCTGTTCATCACGGGCGTGATCCTGGTGTTGATCGACGCGATTCGCAGGTGGTTCCTGGTGCTGAATGGCGCACCGCCGCCGGAAGAAGCGTTTGGGCCTCCGGTTACGAAGGAAGGCGAAATCAAGATGGGCTGCTGCTAGGGCAGGATTTGAGAAGGGAAGAACGGAGGTCCGAAAGGGGCCTCCGTTTTTATTGTGGGGAAATTCAGGGGAGGAGCAAGAGCGGCACTCGAAAAGAGCGTTGAGTGGGCTACCGGTCGGGAACAAGAACAAGGTCTACAGACCCACATCTGCCAAAAGAGGGCAGATATGGGGCACCAAGCGGGAACAAGAACAAGGTCGACAGACCCACATCTGCCAAAAGAGGGCAGATATGGGGCACCAAGCAGGAACAAGAACAAGGTCAAAAGCCCCACATCTGCTGAAAGTGGCAGATGTGGGGAAC